>Ga0308176_10000467_pt1 | contig 25836 bp, 20 predicted proteins | sample PhyCR2_3_FD_203890 | JGI IMG/M metagenome (GOLD analysis project Ga0308176, IMG submission 203890) | Soil microbial communities from UC Gill Tract Community Farm, Albany, California, United States - DLSLS.C.R2 | ecosystem: Environmental > Terrestrial > Soil > Agricultural land | place: USA... | reverse complement strand
GGCTCCGGAGACGGTGAGGGTGTTGGTGCCGAAGTTGACCTGCCCGAAGGTGAGGCCGCCGGTGTTTGCGACGAAGCCCAGCGAGGCGCCGAGCAGGATCGGGTTGGTGAAGGTCTGGCCGGTACCGCTGCTGTTGGTGACCACCCCGCGGAGGGTGAGCTGGCTGCCGCTGTTGGTGAACGACGGGGCGCCGCCGAGGAAGGTGACGGTGTTGACGTCCCACGGGGTATTGATGACCGGCGTGGTGCGGGCGCCGAAGCCGAAGGCGATGTTGGCGGTGCCGTTGTTGGCGGGGGCGAGGTTGGTGTCCCAGTTGTTGGCGGTTCCCCAGTTGTTGTCGCCGCCGCCGGAGTCCCAGGTTTGGGCGCAGGCGACGCGTCCGACCGCGGCGGCGGCGGCGAGTGCCAGGACGCGCGCCGCGCGCGCACGTGTCACGCGGCCAGACAATATCCGAGTCATGTTCTCCTCCGCGCAAAGTGGGCCATCGCCCAGGTCGCAATTGCGATGACGTGACGAGCCGGGAACGTATCGCGTGCGGCCGCCCAGCCGCCAAGCCCTGCGCGAAGTTGTTGCCCGGCTACTCGATTCTGAAGTGCGGCTGCCCCGTGCCCGCAACTTAATACTAGCGAATGCGAGTAAGACCGCAAGAAGAATTAGGCGCGCTGGGGAGTCGTGAACAGCCCGTAGTCGGTAGTCAGTTGGAATTCAAAGCGCCCCGTCGCAGGAGTACGGCGTGAGTACCGGGGGAGAGGGAAAGATGGGTAAATCGCGTCAGTCGGTCCTGTGAACTTTGATGGCTCGTGTTAAGAAGTTGTGTGCAGCGGGCTCTTGCTTTGTGAAACTTCACTGGGTAAAAAATTACAGGGCCGGCGAACTGGATGAGCCGGCACGGCGTAAGCAGCCCATCGAATCGAATCAACCGCGCGTAAGCAAGGAGGCTCACGATGGTCCTGATCAAACTGCGGGAAGCGCAGGCGGCGCTCATCAGCGAACGGAATCACGTCGAACTGCGTCTGCGGGTGGTCCCCGACGGGGTACGCGAGACGTGGGAGAGGCGGGCGCGGGACCTGAACCGGCGGATCGCACACCTCACGGTGCAGATTACGCGAATGGCGCACGAAGAGAAGTATCAACTCGCCACCGCGTAGCGGGGTGACGCGCGGGCCGTCTCGGTTATCCTTTGTAGATGGCCACGCTTCGATCCCTCGCCCGCGTCGGTTTTCTTGTCATTCCTATTGTTGTAATCCTTTCCGCCACGGGCTGGGCCCAGGCCCCGGCGACCAACGCCAAGGCGAAGAAGAAGACCGCGCCACAACCGGTGCGCGCTGCTTCGGGCGTGCGCGTGGAGGCGGACGTCGCCTACCTCGGGCCGGAGCGCAAGGAAGCGCTCGACGTTTACGTCCCGGCCGACGCGAAGGACGGGCAGGTGTTCCCGCTGGTCGTGGACATCCACGGCGGCGGGTTCACCGGCGGGGACAAGGCCGACCGGCGCGAGCAGCACATCTGCAACACGCTGGCGCAGCGGGGGTACGTCTGCGCGTCGATCAACTATTTCATGCCGCAGCAGGACCAGTTGTCCGGCTTTCCGAAGAACATTCACGACTGCAAGACGGCGGTCCGGTTCATGCGCGCCAACGCGACGAAGTACCACGTCGATCCGAAACACGCGGCGGCGATCGGCGGGTCGGCCGGTGGGTATTTCGCGTCGATCCTGGCGCTGACGAAGGACGGGGATGCGCTGGATCCGAAGGGGCCGTACGGGGACGTGTCGTGCGAATTGCAGGCGGCGGTGGATTTGTACGGGCCGGTGGATTTTCTGGCCGATCCTTCGACGGCGGAGGGGACGAACCTCGTGGGGTTTTTGAAACGGGTGCAGGGGCAGTGGTCGCGGGAGCAGCTCGAGTTGTATTCGCCGTCGGAGCACGTGAGCGGTGCGCCGCCGATGCTGGTGACGCACGGGGGGAAGGACGTTTCGGTGGCGATGTCGCAGTCGCAGCGGTTCGTGGACCGGCTGAAAAAGGCGGGGGCGACGTGCTATTTTTACCGAATACCGGGGGGCGCCCATAGCTACGACCTGCAATCCAGCGGCACCGACCTGCGGGACACGGTCGCGGGGTTTTTCGACAGGTACCTCAAGGGCAAGGACGTGACCATTCCCGATCCGAAGCCGGGCGAGGGGCGCGCGGGGAAGTAGCACCGGGTTCACGAGCTGCCGATCAGGATGCCGGCCAGGAAGACGAGCACGCCGCCGAGGATGACCTGCACCGAGGCGGAGAGGAACGGCGTATCCATGAACCGGTAGCGGATGTATGAAATCACGACCAGCTCGATGAAGACGACGGCGATGGCGACGCTGGTGGCGGTGCGGAAGGTGGGGATGAGGTACGGGAGCGTGTGGCCGATCCCGCCGACGGTGGTCATCAGGCCGCAGACCACGCCGCGGATCCAGGGGTGTCCGCGGCCGGTGAGCGAACCGTCGTCGCTGAGGGCTTCGGCGAAGCCCATGGAGATGCCGGCGCCGACGGAGGCGGCGAGGCCGACTTTGAACGGCTCCCAGTGGCCGTAGCCGCCGCCGTAGTGTTGCGCGGCTTTGGCGGCGGCGAAGGCGGCGGCGAAGAGGGGGGCGAGGGTGGAGACGGAGCCGTCCATCAGGCCGGCGAGGCCGGGCTGGATGACCTGGAGGACGAAGAGGCGGCGCTGGGCTTCGCGCTCTTCCTGGCGCACCTGCGGCGTGATCGTCGTCTCTTCCAGGCGTTCGGCGAGCTGCTCGTGGTGCCGCTCCTCCTCGGCGAGGTCGCCGAGGAGCTGGCGGACGCCGGCGTCCTGGGTGCGGGCGGCGGCGCGGGCGTAAAACTGCTGTACCTCGGCCTCGATGGCGCTGGCCTGCCTGCGGGCGACGTCGGGCCCGAAGCGCTTATAAAGCCACACGGGGCGACGGCGGACGAAGCCTCTGACGTCCTGGCGGCGGATCAGCGGGATGTGCTCGCCGAATTTTTTGCGGTACAGGTCGATGAGGCGGTGGCGGTGGGTGTTTTCCTGCTCGCGCATCGTGTCGAACATGGCGGCGGTGGCGGGGTAGGTCTCGCGCAAACCCTCGGCGAAGTCGGCGTAAACGCGGGCGTCTTCTTCCTCGTTGGAGATGGCCAGGGCGAGGATTTCCCGTTCGGTGAGGCTGTCGAAGCTTCGCATGATCGTGGTCCTTCCCTTGGAGTTCCTTACTCGGTCGCCGGGATCATACGCCGGGCGGGGTATCGATGCCGAAGTCGCCGCTGGTTACGATGTCTGCGGCGACAGCGGAAAGGAAGGAACATGAACCGGTCCAGCCTCTGTGAAATCATCGGTCTCACGGTTGTACTTCTGATGGGGGCCGCGCCGCTCCGTGCGGCCGACGTTGCCCAGGAAACTAAGGAGCAGCGCGACCTGCGGATGGGTTGGTGGCGCGAGGCGCGGTTCGGGATGTTTATCCACTGGGGGCTGTATGCGATTCCGGGCGGGGAGTGGAACGGGAAGCAGGTTCCCGGCATCGGCGAGTGGATCATGAACAACGGGCACGTTCCCGTGCGCGATTACGAGCAGCTCGCGAAGCAGTTTAATCCGACGAAGTTTAACGCGGCGGAGTGGGTGAAGATGGCCAGGGGGGCGGGGCAGAAGTACATCGTGATCACCAGCAAGCACCACGACGGATTTTGCCTGTGGGATAGCGCGGTGAGCGATTACGACGTGATGGATGCGACGCCGTTCAAGCGGGACATCCTCAAGGAGCTGCACGAGGCGTGTAAGGCGGATGGCACGGTGCGGCTGTGCTTTTACTATTCGATCATGGACTGGCACCATCCCGATGCGCAGTCGATCAACGATCCGAATTACAACCCGTCGCGGGATGCCAAGGCGCGGGCGAAGGCGGGGTACAAGGACAATCCGAACTTCGGGCGGTACGTCGAGAACTATGTAAAGCCGCAGCTCAAGGAGCTGATCACCCGGTACGACCCGGGGGTGCTGTGGTTCGACGGGGAGTGGGTGCCGGAATACACCGAGGCGATGGGGCATGATGTTTACAACTACTGCCGGTCGCTGAAGGCGGATTTGATCGTCAACAACCGGGTAGGCAAGAGCCGCAACAGCATGCAGGGGATGTCGCTGAGCAAGGAATCGGCTGGTGATTTCGGGACGCCGGAGCAGCAGATCCCGGCGACCGGGCTGCCGGGCGTGGACTGGGAAAGCTGCATGACGATGAACGACACGTGGGGGTTTAAGAAGAACGACCAGCACTGGAAGAGTACGGAGACGCTGGTGCGGAACCTCGTCGATATCGCGAGCAAGGGGGGGAATTACCTGCTGAACGTGGGGCCCAAGCCGGACGGGACGTTTCCGGAGCCCATCGTGGAGCGGCTGGCGGGGATTGGCAAGTGGATGGCGGTGAACGGCGAGAGCATCTACGGCACGGGGGCGAGCCCTTTTACGAACCTTGACCAATCGATGCGCGTGACCACCAAGCCGGGGACGGTGTACCTGCACGTGTTCGAGTGGCCGAAGGGGGGGAAGGTGCGGCTGCCGGATTTGCACAGGGAGGTGAAGGAGGCGTATCTGCTGGCGGGGCACGCGGCGGTGAAGGCGGCGAAGGCGGATGGGGAGATTCATCTGGACGCGCCGGCGGCGGCGCCCGATCCGATTGATTCGGTGATCGTGCTCAAGGTCGAGGGGGAGGGCAAGGCGGCGTCGCAGTAGCTTGTGGTGCAGGCTTTCAGTCTGCATCTTGCAGCCTGGAAAGGCTGCACCACAATCCTTCGCAGGTTTGACTTGGCGGCCGGCCGATATAGGATTGGCCGGGACGAGGAAAGACGGATGATTCAGCGGCGGGTCATAATCGCGATTATTGAAAGGTCGCACGCGAGGCGCTGCCGCTAGGGAATGATCTGAACAAAAGACAAGCGAACCCTGAGGCGACGGCTTCAGGGTTTTTTGTTGGTGGGACGTGAGTCAAAGCGAGAACAATTCGACGGGCGGCGGCGCGGCGCGGGGTGCGGTGGCCGAGCTGCTGTTCCTGGCGTTGCCGACGATCGCGCAGATGGCGTCGTACACGGTGATGCAGTTCATCGACACGTGGATGCTGTCGCACGTGGGGGCGGGCGTGGTCGAGCCGACGGCCGGTTCGCAGGCGGGGCTGCTGGCCTTTTCGGTCATCAGCCTGGGCATGGGCGTGATGTGGGTGGTCAACACGTTCGTCAGCCAGAGCTACGGGCAGAAGGATTTCGCGGCGTGCGGGCAGTATTTGTGGCAGGGGGTGTGGGTGGGGCTGATCTTTTCGGTGCTGCTGCTGCCGGTGCTGCCGGTGATGTCGGCGACGTTTTCATTGCTCGGCCACGAGCCGCGATTGGCGGGGCTGGAGGCGAGTTATCTGAAGATCGTGCTGGGGGCGTCGGTGCTGAAGCTGGTGGGGACGGCGGTATCGCAGTTTTTGCTGGCGATCGACAGGCCGGTGCAGGTGCTGATGGCGACGGTGCTCGGCGTGACGGTAAACGCTGTCGCGGCGTGGGCGATGATCTTCGGCCACTGGGGGTTTTCCGCGGGCGGCGTCTCGGGGGCGGCGTGGGCGCAGAACGTCGGGGTGCTGGTGGAGACGGGCGCGATGATCTTTTTCGCCATGCGGCCGGCGGTGCGGCGGCGGTTTAACGTCGGAGATTGGAAGTTCCGGGCGTCGCAGGCGCGGGCGCTGCTCCGCGTCGGGGTTCCTTCGGGATTGCAGATCGTCGCCGACGTGCTGGCGTGGACGGCGTTCAGCATGTGGGTGATGGCGGCGTTTCCCGGCGAGGCCGGGACGCGGGCGATGGCGGCGACGACGTTCGTGTTCCGGTTCATGGCGGTCAGCTTCATGCCGGCTTACGGGCTGAGCGTGGCGGTGACGGCGCTGGTCGGGCGGTACATCGGCGCGGGGAGGCCGGACGTTTCCGAGCGGCGGGCGCATTTGGGGTTCGCAGTCGCGGCGTCTTACATGCTCGTGTGCGGGCTGTTTTTCTTTCTCAGCAGGAATTGGCTTATCGGATTGTTCAGCGCCGACGCGGCGGTTCGGCGGGAGGGGGCGATGCTGCTGGTGTTCGCGGCCGTGTACCAGTTCTTCGACGCGATGTACATCGTGTACAACGGCGCCCTCCGCGGTGCCGGCGACACGTTCGTGCCAGCCGTCGCGACGGGCGTGCTCTGCTGGGGGATTACCGTGTTTGGCGCGCACGCGGTCGCGCGGGCGAGGCCGGCGTGGGGGGCGGCGGGGCCGTGGGCGGCGGCGACGTTCTACGGCATCGTCCTGGGCATCTTCATCCTGGCCCGGTTCAAACGCGGGGCGTGGAAGGCGATCCGTTTGGAAGAGCCCGCGGCGTCCGATACAGTACCGCTCCTCGAAAAGGCCGTTCCCAATTGACACCCTCCCATGACCACCGACACCCAAGCCAACACCGGCGAAAAGAAGAATTACAAGCAGACCTTGAACCTGCCGCAGACCGCCTTCCCGATGGAGGCGAAGCTCGTGCAGAACGAGCCGGCCCGCCTTGAGAAGTGGAAGGCGATGAAGCTGTACGACATGGTGATTAAGGCCCGCGCCGGCAGTGAGAAATGGGTGCTGCACGACGGGCCGCCCTTCGCCAACGGCGACATCCACATCGGCCACCTGATCAACAAGACGCTCAAAGACGTGATCATGCGATTTCGCGCGATGCAGGGGTTTCAGACGCCGTACGTGCCGGGGTGGGACTGCCACGGGCTGCCGATCGAGCACAAGATCCAGCAGGACCTGGGGCCGAAGCTGCGCGAGATGAGCGTGGTGGACGTGCGGAAGCGGTGCTTTGAATACGCGGCGAAATACGTCGGCGTGCAAAGCGAGCAATTTCAGCGGCTGGGGATCCTGGGCGAGTGGAACGACCCGTACCTGACGATGGCGCCGGCGTACGAGGGGAGCACGCTGGAGGTGTTCGCTCGGTTCGTCGAGGCGGGGCTGGTGTACAAGCAGCTCAAGCCGGTGCACTGGTCGATCGCGAATCGCACGGCGTTGGCCGATGCGGAGCTGGAGTACCAGGACGTGGAGGGGCCGAGCATTTACGTCGAGTTCCCCGCGCTGACGGAGAACCCGAAGTACAAGAACCTGCACTTTCTCGTGTGGACGACGACGCCGTGGACGCTGCCGGCGAATCTCGCGATCGCGGTGCACCCGGAGGTCGAGTACGCGTTCGTGGACTACGTGCGCCACGGGCAGGAGCGGGTGGGCGTGGTGGCCGTGCCGCTGGTGGAGCGGGTGTTCAAGGACCGCAAGGGCGTCAGCAGCCACACGGTCGTGGACGTGGTGAAGGGGACGGCGCTACTCGACATGGAGTACGACCACCCGTTCGTCACGCGTGTCGGGAAGATCCTCGCGGCGGATTACGTTACGACGACCGATGGCACGGGGCTGGTGCATACGGCGCCGGGGCACGGCGAGGAGGACTACGCCACCGGAATGGCCAACGGGCTGGAGACGTACTCGCCGGTGCGGGCGGACGGCACGTTTGACGACACGGTGCCGAAGTGGCTTCAGGGGATGAACGTGTGGAAGGCGAATCCGGTCATTACCGACAAGCTCCGCGAGCTCGGCCTGCTGCTGGGCGAGGAGACGATCACGCACAGCTACCCGCACGACTGGCGGAGCAAGACGCCGACGATCTTCCGAGCAACCGAGCAGTGGTTTGTCGCGATCGATCGGCCGTACCACGCGGCCGGGGAGTCAACGAGTGAGCCGGCCAAGTCGCTGCGGCAGCGGGCGATCGAGGCGTGCTCGGGGACGATCGATTTCGTACCGAAGTGGGGGCAGCACCGGATGCTGGGGATGCTGGAATCGCGGCCGGACTGGTGCGTGAGCCGGCAGCGCGCGTGGGGGCTGCCGATCCCGGTGTTTTACAACGAGAAGGGGGACGCGCTGCTCACGCCGGAGTCCGTGCGCGCGGTGGCCAAGCGCTTCCGCGAAAAGGGGAGCGACGCGTGGTTCACCGATTCGCCGGCGGAGCTGCTGGGGGATTTCGACCCGGGGCCGAAATTTCCGAAGGACAAGCTGCGGAAGGAGAAGGACATTTTCGACGTGTGGTTCGAGTCGGGCAGCTCGTGGCACGCGGTGCTGATGGGGCGGGATTATTTGACGTTTCCGGCCGACATGTACCTGGAAGGGTCGGACCAGCACCGCGGGTGGTTTCAGCTTTCGCTTTTGCCGGCGCTGGGCGCGACGGGCCGGCCGCCGTTCAAGCAGGTCCTCACGCATGGGTTTGCGGTGGGACCCGACGGGAAGAAGAAGAGCAAGAGCGACAAGGACTACGTGACCGCGACGCAGGAGATCAACCAGCACGGCGCCGACCTGCTGCGCCTGTGGTGCTGCAGCAACGACTACGAAGGCGACATCACCACCAGCCCGAAGATGATCAAGGAGTTCGGCGACAAGTACCGCAAGATCCGAAATACGCTGCGTTACCTGTTGTCGAATTTGTACGACTTCGACCCGGCCGCGCACGCGCAGGAGATCCAGCCGAACAGCCTCGACGGGTGGGCATTGGCAGAAACCGACCGGTTGATTACTGACGTCACTGCGGAATACGACCAGTATCAACTGTACAAGGCCTTCCGCCTGCTGCACGACTTCTGTGCCGTGCAGGTCAGCGCGATCTACGGGAACGCGATGAAGGACCGGCTCTATTGCGAGTCGCCGAACTCGCCGCTGCGGCGACGCTGCCAGACGGTGATGCACCGGATGGCGTTGGCGGTCACGAAGCTCCTCGCGCCCATGCTCGTCTTCACGGCCGACGAGGCGTGGGAATACATCAAGCATCGCGGACCCGGCGAGGCCGAGCTGGCTAGCGTGCACCTGGCGCTGCTGCCCAAGCCCTCGGGGCAGGCCGTCACCGACGAGCAGCGGGAGGAGTGGAAGCTACTGATGGACCTGCGCGATCAGGCGTTGCTTCAGCTTGATGCGCTCAAGAAAGAGGCCGGGCTGAACAAAGCGATCGACGCCGAAGTGGTTTACCACGTTGACGACGACGACCTGCGCCGGCGGCTGCAGGCGTACGGGCCGGACCTGGAAGACATCGTCGGCGCCGGGCACCACAGCTTCGCCGAGAAGGGGCCGGAGGGTCCCGCGGTGGTCGTGAAGGTCCTCGACCGCCGCAACGACTACAAGGCCTGCGCCCGAAGCTGGAAGCGCCGGCCCGATGTTGGACAGGACGCGCAGTACCCCGACCTCAGTCTCCGCGACGCCGTCGCGGTGAAATCCCTTGCGTAGGGGCGAACCTTGTATTCGCCCTCATTCGAATGCCGATGTTCCCCATCAAGCTCGCCGTCCTCGTCAGCGGCTCCGGCACGACGCTCCAGAACCTGATCGACGAAATTGCCGCGGGGCGGCTCGATGCGCGGGTCGATCTCGTCGTCGGCTCGCGGCCGGGATTGCTGGGACTTGATCGCGCGGCGAAAGCCAAGCTGCCCAATTTTGTCGTGGACCGCCGCGAGTTCGACAGTTGCGGCACCTTCAGCAAACAGGTCTTCTCCCTCTGCGACGACGCCGGCGTCGATCTGATCTGCATGGCCGGCTGGCTTTGCCTCGTTGATCTGCCGGCGAAATGGGCCAACCGCACGATGAACATCCACCCGGCCCTGCTCCCCAGCTTCGGCGGCAAGGGCATGTACGGCCGGCGCGTGCACCAGGCCGTCATCGACTACGGCTGCAAGGTCAGCGGCTGCACCGTCCATTTCGTGGACGGCAGCTACGACACCGGCCCGATCATCCTCCAGCGCACGTGTCCGGTGCTGGACGACGACACGGCCGAGACGTTGGCGCACCGCGTGTTTGAGGAGGAGAAGATCGCTTACCCGCAGGCGATTCGGCTGTTCCAGCAGGAGCGCCTGCGCGTGGAGGGCCGGCGAGTCAGGATGGTCGGCGACGCAATCGCGTAAGGTCAGTCGCGCGGTGCTGCGCCGCCGCCCTTGCCGAAGATCGCCTTGTCCACGCTGAAGGCCCCGCCGCCGACGAGCATCAGCAGCAGGGAGATCCCGAGCAACAGCAGGCTGGGATGGAACGGCAGTGAGCGGCCGGGGTCGTGGAATCCCGTGGCGCAGGCGGTCAGGCCGATGAGGATCGCCGAGGCGATGAAGCCGTTGATGCGGGTGAAGACGCCGACCACGATCATGGCGCCCGCCAGCGCGGCCACAAACGGCAGGCCGCTGAGGATGATGCGGCCGGCGTCACGCGAGACCCATCCCGGCAGGAGCGACGCGTAGCGCGCGGCGAACGCGGCTACGCCGGGGCGGGCGATCACGGTGGTGCCCACCGTCGCGAAGCAGACGCCCAGCGGCACGCGGGCCAGCAGCAGCCCCAAACCTTCCGACTTCTCCGGTGATAGCAGTTTCTTCATGGCAAGCCTCCGTGAACAACAAACCCGCGCCACAACGAAAGCGCGTATCCGGTTTATCGGCTAAGAGACCCGCAGTCCCCCAAGTACTTCGCCCCCGGGCGTAAACTATTTCATGCCCAACTCCTTCCCGCGGCGCTCGGCGGCCTTGAGCGCGTCCACGATCGTCTGCGGCAGGTTGTGCCGCTCCATGTGCTCGATCGCCGCCTGCGTGGTGCCACCGGGGCTGGTGACATTGCGCCGGAGTTCCTGCGGCGAGTCGGGCGACGCGGCGAGCATCTTCGCCGCGCCGACGGCCGTTTGGATCGCCAGCGTCCGCGCCTGATCGGCACTCAGGCCCATGTCGACGGCGGCGCGGATCATCTGTTCGACGAGGAAGAAAAAGTACGCCGGGCCGGAGCCGCTGACGGCGGTGACCGCGTCGATCTTCTCCTCCGGCACCTCCACCACCCTGGCGGCGGATTCGAACAGGCGGCGTGCCGAAGCGACGTCGGCGGGGGTCGCGTGCGCGCCGCCGGCGATTGCGACCATGCCTTCGCCGACGAGCATCGGCGTGTTGGGCATCGTGCGGATTACGCGCCACGCGCCGCCGGCGCCGAGGCCGCGCTCGATGGCAGCGGAGCTGATGCCGGCCATGATCGAAATGACCAGCGCGTCGGGGCTGAGCACCTCCCCAATGCCCGCGAGCGCCGCCTGCATCTGCTGGGGCTTGATGCTGAGCAGGAGCGTGCGGGATTGCCCGGCGGCGTCGCGGTTGTCCTCGACGGCCTTGATACCGAGTTGTTCCTGGAAAAGTTGGCGGCGCGCCGCGGCGACGTCCGCGGCGATGATCTGGTCCGGCCGGAGCACGCCGCGCGCGGTGACGCCGCGGGCGATGGCCTCGGCCATGTTGCCGGCGCCGATGATGCCGAGTTCGTAGGTCATTTCCCCCCAAGATAGGGTCAAACGATCAATCGAACGAGCCGCCGATCATTTCGTGAATGGAGCGGGGGGCGGTGACGATAAGCGAGCCGTTCCAGTAGCGGATGACGGCGGTGCCGCCGTTTTCCTTCCAGATTTCGGGCTGGATGGTATCCATGATGAGCTGGACGATCTGCTGGGCGCGTTCGGCCTTGGTGCGGATCTGTTCGGTGTTTCCGTTTTGGCCACCGCCCTGGCCGCCGAAGAGCCCTTGGCCGCCGCTGCCGCTGCCGCCGCCGCTCCCGCCGAGGCCGCCCTGGCCGCCGCGGGTGGACTGGTTGCCGGTCTGGGTCTGCTGCTGGGAGAGGTCGAACTGCGGGGCGTCGGTGAAGTCGGGGATTTCGACGAGCAGGTCGTCGATGGGATAGACCTTGGTGTAGAGCTGCTTGTCGGCGATTTCCTTGGTGGTGACTTCGATGACGCCCTGGTCGGTGTAGAAGGCGAGCTGGTCGCCGGCGCCGGATTCGGAGAGGAGGAGCTGGAGGGCTTTCTTCAGCGTGATGGCGCGGAGGCGGACGTTGACGGTGGTGTCCTTGGAGACGCCGACGACTTCGATGGCGCGCCAGTTGACGTGGATGTTGACGCCGGAGACGTCGCGGAGGAAGTCGAAGCAGTCGCCGAGCGCGACGTTGCTGAACTTCAGCTCCGGCAGGGTCATGTTGAGCGCGGCCTTGGTGGTGACGGCGCGGGCCTGCGGGGCGGAGATGGCCAGAAGAGAGACGAGCGCGACGGCGATGCTCAGGCTGAGGGTGCGGCGCATGGCGTGCTCCCGTGAGTGAAGTCCGGGTGGGTTGTCAATGAGGCAACGCCGATTTTACCGGGGTGAATTACGCCGGGGCAATGGAATTCATCAACGAACTGGGTCGTTAATCGGGTCGGTTCATCCGTTGCTTAATCGTGCGTGGAGGCGGTGGTGGTGGCTTCGTCGTGCTGGATGGGTTGGCCGGTCATCGGGTCGAACTTGTAGGGCTTGCCGGTCATGGGATCGAACTTGTGGCCGGTGGCGGCGGGCACGTCGTTGGAGGGGGTATTGGTGATGGCCGGGCGCTGCGGGGCCGAGTCGATGCGGCGGTCGGCTTCATCGAGGTCGTCGTCGATGCCCTTGAGGCCCTTCTTGAACTCGACGATGCCCTTGCCGAGGGAGCGGCCGACTTCGGGGAGGCGCTTGCCGAAGATCAGCAGGCCGATGGCGCCGATGACGATCCATTCGGTGAGGCCGGGCATCTGGAAGGCGAGCGGGTACAGCGTCGGGTGCAGCATGGCAAAAGTCCTCGATTACGAAGCGGTTATCTTCTTGAGCTACTGATTATTATATCCCCGGAACGGGAATGCCAGTATTACCATCCTGAGGGAACTACGTTGGGGCGGGGCGGAGGATCGACAACAGTTTCTCGATGTCGTGCGGGAGGGGTGCCCGGAGGGTCATTGCCTGTAGCGTGACGGGGTGGACGAAGGTGATTTCGTAGGCGTGCAGGGCCTGGCGGTCGAAGCGAAAGTCGGTGGCTTCGAAGATTCGGCCGTTGTACATGGTGTCGCCGACCATGGGGTGGCCGATGTGAGACATGTGGACGCGCAACTGGTGTGTGCGTCCGGTTTTAGGGGTGAGCTTGACGAGGCTGAAGCGCGGGGGGGGCTTGGGGGCTTTGCGGTCCTGCGGGTGAGGGCTGTCAATGAGGGAAATCCGGGGCGGCGCTTCGCTCCGCCCCGGCGTGGTGGCGTCTTGCTGCGTGTTGAAGATTTCCTGTATTTCGTAAATGGTAATGGCGGGTTTGCCGCCGTTTTCCACTTTGCGGACGGCTTGTTTCTCGCGGACGTAGCGGTCGGTGCCGATGGGCATGTCGATGACGTCCGAGAGCAGGTCGGGGACGCCGTGGCAGACGGCCATGTAGGTTTTTTGGATGGTGCGGTTTTCAAACTGGCGGGCGAGGCGCCAGTGGGCCTCATCCGACTTGGCGACGAGCATGATGCCCGTGGTGTTGCGGTCGAGGCGGTGGAGGATGCCGGGGCGCCAGTTGCCGTTGAGGGTGGACCATTTCTGGCCGTAGTAGACGAGGGCGTTGACGAGGGTGCCGGTCCAGACGCCGCGGGCGGGGTGGACCATGAGGTTGGTCTGCTTGTTGATGGCCATGAGGTGCTCGTCCTCGTAGACGACCTCGAGGGGGATGGGCTCGGGGACGAGCTCGGAGACCGGTTCGGGCGGGGCGACCATCTGGACGATGTCGCCTTCGCGGGGGTGGTAGGAGGCCTTGACGACCCGGCCGTTGACGGTGACCAGGCCGTCGTCGATGACGCGCTGCACGCCGGCCCGGGAGAGGTAGCCGACGCGGTCGGTAAGGTACTGGTCGATGCGGCGGGTGAGGTTCTTGGAGACGCGCCAGCGGAAGTGGCGGACGTCGGCGTCGGCGGGGTCCTCGGTGGGTTCGTTTTGTTCGTTTTGCGCGTCGAGTAGGTCGGGGTCTTCGGGAGGCATGGGCGTGATTTGCGATGATAGGGGGAGTTGGGCCACGAAGACACGAAGGCACGAAGCGGTCGCTGTGGTGGGGGCGGTGGGTTCGTTTTGCTGGAATGCTGATGGGGGAGGAATAATTTGGAAGGTTTGGGCACATTTTGGAACATGCCGGAGGGTGGCGCGGGGTGTTAGGGTGGGGAAGGCAAAAGCGCGGAAGTTGTAGCAGGGTGTGAAAGTTGTAGCGTCAAATTGGCACTGATGGATGGATGCACGCGGGTGCGCGGGGTGGGTGAGCGAAGCGGATGTGGTGATCGAATTGTCTAGCGGCACAGCCCTCCCCCTTTGCTCTTGAAGACCGTTGTACCCTAATATCATGTGGTCGGCTTGTCAATGAAAATCCGATATTTGCAGCGGGGGCCGGTGAGCCCGCGACAGATCAGGTTCGGACGTACGGGAAGTAAATGATCACCCCGCCTATTCCGGAAGTGATCGCGACGCTGATGAGTTCTGAGCGGCGTTGCGGCCACACCACTGCGGCAAGCCCGCACACGAGGGCCATCCCCAGCAATGAGCAGGAAACGATCGTTTGCCACCTCACCTGCGGCGTCGCGTCATCGGCTTGATCGGCCCCTCGGTAATCGAGTGGTGGTTTACTCATGGGTGCTCTGAGATGAAGGGCGCCGCCGGATAAGAGATCAGCACTCAACGGCCGAACGGGCACCGCGCCGCGTTGGAATCACGAGTAATGTTCCGCCCGCCCGGTCCGCTGCAACGGCTGGTTATCCACGTACATCGGGCGGCCCGAGTTCCAGGACGCGAAACTCACGCGCCGTCTCATCGAAGGTAAAAAACGCACCGCACGACGCGCACACCGCATGAATGGATTGCGCTCGATCCCATCGATCGAAATTCTTACTGACTGCGACGTCGTGCAGAACCTGGCCGCGGATTTGCGCCGGAAGCTTCAACGCCCCGGTGCCAATCACTTGCCCGCAGTTCGGACAGGCGAAAGCCTTCGCCCGGGACCGCAGCCGCCGTAACCGAATCAATCCTGTCGTGACGGTGTAAGGGGTCAATACGACAACCGCCGCGAACGCCAAGAAGAGTCCGACCAAGCCGAGTGGCGGGAGTCGATGACTGGCTGCTCGTGCGTGCATAAATAACCAGTATTCAAAGGCGTCGTTGCCGCGAACGTTCTGGGCCAAGCGGGTACGGCGCGGAGTCTATTGTAGCCGATGGGCGTCCGGCATGTCCGCGACCAGGTAGTATGTGCCCGCTGAGAGGTTCGGCGGTCCGGTCCATTGCCCGTCGCTGGGGGCAACGCCACTGAAGTGGCATCGCCACGTTTAAGTCGTTCAGGGGCTAGAACGCGCCGGATGCGCGGGAGGGGCTTTGTGTTTATATAAAGCCCAAGGGTCTTGGGCTTCGAAGGATTCGGTCTGTGGCGCGGGGTTTAGCGGTCGGGGAAGGGCTTGCCGTTGCGCTGGTTCGGTGGATTGACGGCGGGGGGCGTGTAGCCCTTGTGCCACTTGAGGCTCCAGAGCTGTTTCACGGGGATGGTGGCGACGTGGCCGTCGAGGAAGCCGATGTTGACGGCCTTATTGTGGCGGTCGAGGCACCAGCGGGCCATCATGTTCTCGTTGGGCTTGTTGTTGCCCTGGTTGGCGATGTCGCCTTCTTGGAGGTTGGGGGGGGCGGGGTTCGTATTGAGGGGCCAGCCGTTGGGCTGGATGGCGTCGCCGAAGAGGGGGATGTCGGAGGCGGGGCGGTCGATGGGCTGGTAGAACTTGTCCTTATGGGCGACCAGGCCGCCGGGGACGAGGTCGGAGCCGGTGGAGGGGTCGGAGTCGTAGCGGTAGAGCCAGCCATTGATGCCGTAGCTGCCGAAGAAGTCGGTGCTCTTGTTGTCAATCTTCTGGTTCTTTTTCCAGGAGACGTGGGCGCGGCCGAAGTCGGTGTTCATGTCGTGCTCCCAGGCCTCGGGGCAGAGCTGGAGGGCGACCATGTTGCTGTAGTTGGGCTGCATGAGCGGGAGCCAGTAGTCGTTGTTGCTGCGGTAGTAGAAGCTGCGGGTCTTGTTGTTGTTGCAGTACATGAGGAAGGCGGCGCTGAACTGGCGGAGCTGGGACTGGCATTGGACGGTTTTGGCGGAGCGGCGCGCCTTGTTGAGTGACGGCAAGAGGATCGAGATCAGCAGTGCGATGATGCCGATCACGACCAGGAGCTCGACGAGCGTGAACGCGTTGCGAAAACGATTGGCGGACTTGATGTGACGTGACGAAGTCATACGCGCAACCTCCCGGAATAACCCGACACAGGTGTGAGACCTGTGAGACGTGTGAGCGACCCTGAATGAATCACTGGACATGAGATCAAACGATCAAAACGGAAGAACGTTTCGTGACTGACGAACGGGTCACAAACCGTTCACCTGCCGGGGAACGGCTGGCCGTTGCGGGTGTTCGGCGGGTTGACGAGCGGGGGGACCCAGTTCTTATGCCACTTGAGGCTCCATAGGTCGCGGTCGAGGACTTGGGTGCCGTGGCCGTCAAGGAAGACCATGTTGATGCCCTTGCCGTGGCGTGCGATGCAGAAGCGCGCCATGAAATTCTCCTGGGCATTTCCGAGGCCCTGGTTGGAGCGGTCGCCGTTGGTGAGGTCGGGCGGGGCGGGGTTGTTGGGTTCGGGCCAGCCGTCGACCCAGGTGGCGTCGGCGAAGAGGGGGATTTCTGCGGAGGGGCGGGCGACGGGGGTGTAGAACTTGGGGTAGGCGGCGTTGCCGTCCGGGAGGAATTTGAAGGGGGAGTCGGTGCTCTTCCAGGTGGGCTCGACGCGGTAAAACCAGCCGTTGACGCCGTAGCTGCCGAAGTAGTCGGTGGTCTTGCCGTTTTCGGTGAGGCGGAAGCGCCAGGCGCTGACGGCGCGGCCCCACTGCTCGGCGAAGCCGATTTCCTGGGCGTTGGCCTCGGGGCAGAAGCGGATGGCCTCGACGTTCTGGTAGTAGGGCTTGAGCTGGGGGAGCCAGAACTGGTCGTTGCCGCCGTAATAGAAGGTCTTCTGCTTCTGGGCGTTGGTGTACATCAGGTAGGCTTGGGAGAGCTGCCGCAGGTTGCTCTGGCATTGCACGCTGCGGGCGGAGCGGCGGGCCTTGTTGAGGGTGGGGAGGAGGATGGAGACGAGCAACGCGATGATGCCGATCACCACCAGCAGCTCGACGAGGGTGAAACCGGTGCAAACGATTTTGAACGTGCCGCGGCGCGTGGGCGACATGGGCGTACCTCCGCAAGGACCCGACCCGCGTATTTTCCCGACCCGGCAAGAAGTGCCTGAAGACAGCCTAGAGAAACGTCTTAAAAATGCATACAGCTGATTCCTACAACATACCGGGTCGGATCGATGGGTGTCAATGTTGTTCTTGTCCGGAACAACGCCACTGAAGTGGCGTAGCCGGGACTTAAATCCTTGTGGGAACTGGGAGATTGAGCGAATCAACCGACCGTTGTTGTCGTGGGGGATTGGGCGGGCTCGGCGGATTGAGGGAGTAGCTCGATTTTGACGCGGTTTACCTTGTGGGGCTCGGCGTCGAGAATGGTATAGCGGGCGTGGCCTTGCTCGAAGACGGTCCCGGCGGGGGGGATGCGGCCGGTGGCGGTGGTGACGAAGCCGGCGAGGGTGTCGTAGCCGGCGTCTTCGGGGATTTGCAGGCCGAGGGTGCGGTTGAGCTCGTCCACGTAGATGCGGGCGTCGGCCTCGGCAGTCTGCTCATCGAGGCGTTTGAGCATGGCCGGTTCTTTTGGCTCGTGCTCGTCGCTGATGTCGCCGACGAGCTCTTCGAGGATGTCCTCGATGGTGACCAGGCCGGAGGTGCCGCCGTACTCGTCGAGGACGATGGCGATGTGGATCTTCTGGAGGCGGAAGTCGTTGAGCAGGTCGCGCAGGGGCTTGGTCTCCGGGGCGTAGATCGGGGGGCGCATGGCGGAGCGGATATCGAACTGTTCGGGCGGCTGGCCGAGGTGCTTGAGGAGGTCGCGGGCGTAGAGGATGCCCACGATCTTGTCGAGCGTGTCTTCGTACACGGGGATGCGCGAGTGGCCGGACTGCTCGATGGTTTCCTTGACGTGGGCGAGGGTGGAGCGGATGTCGAGGCCGACGACCTCGGGGCGGGGGGTCATGATCTGGCCGGCGGCGGTGTCGCGGAATTGGATGACCGATTCGATCATCTCGCGTTCCTGCTCGTCCACGACGCCTTCCTTTTCCCCTTCCTCGACGACGGAGAGGATGTTCTGCTCGATCTGCTCGGGCTCGTTTTCTTCGGCGCGGCCGAAGGCGACGCGGACTATTTCGTCGATTCCGTGCATCATTTTGGTCAGGGGGAGCATGGCGATGCGCGTGGCGCGCATCGGTCCGACGAAGGAGGCGATGAAGGCTTCGCCGGCGTGGCGGGCCAGGGCGTTGGGGAATGCGACGGATGAGAAGAGGCTGATGAAGAGGGTGGCGACGACGGAGACGACGTAGCGGAGCAGGGGCGAATGATCCTGGAGCGTGCGGTAGGAGAAGAGCAGGACGGCGATGAGGACGATGATGTTGGAGAGCAGGCGCAGGACGGCCGTGACGAAGATGAGGTCGTTGGCGTTTTGCGTGACGTAGTCGAGCCACCGGGACTTGCCGCGGCGCTCGAGGGCGCGTTCGAGGCGGACGCGCCAGTAGTTGCGGAGGGCGTAGGTCAGGGTCGAGAAGAAGAACGACGCGGCCGACGCGGCGATGACGAGGATGACGATGAGGTAGATGGGGATCACGGGGCCTGGGCCATTCTCGATTTGCGATTTGCGATTTGCAATTTGGGTTTACCGGTCACCGCGGGTGGGGGAGTGGCAAAGACGGGGCCGACGCCCAGTTGGGTGAGGATGCGATCCTCGGTCTGGTGCATCACGCGGAAGGCGGCGGGGGTTGTATCGTCGAAGCCGCAGAGGTGCAACAGGCCGTGGAGGGCGTACAGGAGGAGTTCGTTCCGGACGGGGGCGCCCGAAGCGGCGGCGCGGCGGCGGGCCTCGGGGACGCAGAGGACGATTTCGCCGGAGAGGGGGCGGCCGCGGGGGTCGAGGTCGAGCGGGAAGGTGAGGACGTCGGTGGGGCCGGGGAGGCGCATGAACTGGTGGTGGAGGGCGGACATGCGGGCGTCGCCGACGAGCGCGAGGGAGAGGTCGGCGAGGGGGCAGGGATGTCGATCCGCAAGGATTCCATGGGCGGCGGGGAGGTGCTTGCGCAGGTAGGCGACGTATTGTTTTCCGGAGGGGGCGGAGATGGAGAGTTCCAGGGGTTGGCGCCGCGAGGCCGCGGCGGCTGAACGGTCGGTTTTTCGGGAAGATGTGCCGGAAGTCATGAGGCGGAGCGGACGGCGGGCGGGGGGGCGACGTCGGTGACGGCGGCGGTGGACGGGTAGGCGATGCGGCCGTGGTAGATGCCCAGGAGCGTCTTGACCAGCGAGCGCTCGACCAGCTCCAGCTCGCGCATGGTGAGGTCGCACTCGTCGAATTGCCCGTCGAGCAGGCGGCGCATGGCGATGTCGTGGACGAGGGATTCGATGCGGCTGGCGGTGGGCTCGGCCATGGCGCGGGTGGCGCTCTCGACGGCGTCGGCGAGCATGACGACGGCGACTTCCTTGGACTTGGGCTTGGGGCCGGGGTAGCGGTATTGGGTTTCGCTGACTTGGGCGCAGTTGGGGTCGGAGTCTTTGTCCTTTTGCGTGCAGGCGCGGTGGTAGAAGTATTCGACCAGCGTGGTGCCGTGGTGCTGCTGGATGATGGGGATGATGCTGGTCGGGAGGTTGTATTCCTTGGCCATTTCCACGCCGTCTTTGACGTGGCCGATGATGATGAGCAGGGAGACCGAGGGGTTGAGGTTGATGTGGCGGTTTTCGCCGCCCATGGACTGGTTTTCGATGAAGTAGTCGGCCTTGTTGATCTTGCCGATGTCGTGGTAGTAGCTGCCGACGCGGCAGAGCAGGGAGTTGATGCCGATGGTGTCGGCTGCGGCTTCGGCGAGGGTGGCGACCTGGAGGCTGTGGTTGTAGGTGCCGGGTGCTTCGAGGGCGAGGCGGCGGAGCAGGGGCTGGGAGGCGTCGGCCAATTCCAGCAGGGTCATGCTGGTGGTGATGCGGAAGGACTTTTCGACGAAGGGGAGGATGCCCAGGACGATGAACCCGACGGAGAGTCCGGCGGCGCCGGCGTGGAGGCAGTTGCGGGCGATGAATCGCACCGGCTCGATCGGGTGCAGGGAGACGGCGCCGACGGCGAAAGTGGCGATCATCATGGCGACGGCGGTGAGGCCGCCGACTTCGATCAGTTTGCTGCGGGTGCGGATGTCGTCCAGGAGCAGGCCGGCGGTGAAGATGCCGACGTAGAGGATGAGGAAGAAGCCCGCGCCCTGGTCGAGGGCGATGGTGACGAGCAGGGCGTGCATGGCGGCGACGCCCATGGCGAAGCGGCGGTCGTAGGCGATGGAGAGGATCATCGCGACGAGGATGGTGGGGGCCAGGCCGAAGAGGTAGAGGGGGCCGGTGCCGATGGCGGCGAGTTCGGCGAGCAGCAGCATGGCCAGGAGCAGGGTGGCGATGGCGGCGCCGCGGGCGTGGTTGCGGACGACGCGCGGCTGGCTCCAGCGCACGTAGCCGGCGAGGATGGCCGTGACGAGGAAGACCATGCCGGCCAGGCCGAGCTTGGAGCGGAGGATTTCGGCGCGGGTGAGGGAGGCGAGGTAGGTGTCGTTCTCGGCCTTGAGGAGCTGCCAGTCGCGTTCGTCGAGGACGCCTTCTCGCTTGATGATCTGGTTGGCCTTGTAGGAGATTTCGCCGCGCGACGGGGGGACGCGCTCGGCGGCGACGTTGCGGGCCTCGGTGGTGGCGTCTTCGTCGAGGACGTGGGTCGGCTGGAGGGTGGCCAGGGTGTAGGCGACGACCTTGGGTTGGAGTTCTTCGCGGAAGTCGATGAAGGCGAGGCGGCCGACCTGGTCCTGGAGTTCTCTGGAGGGTTCGTGGCCGGGCTCGGGGGCGGCGAATGTTTTGGAAACTTCGATCTGTCCGACCGGCGCCGGCAGGCGGATGAACGCGGGGGCGACGCGGCTGGACTCGACCTGGCGGGCGAGTTCTTCCTGGCGCTGCGATTCGGGGAGGATCACCAGCGTTTGAAGGGATTGGACGTAGTGGTGGACGGCGTCGTTGTAGCCGCGGCGTCGCGGGTCGGTGCGGTACTGGGCGAGGGCCGTGATGGTGCCGCGGTCGAAGATGTCGCGCAGCGGCGGGGGGAGCTCGGCCGGGGACTTGCCGACGACCACGTCCGGCAGATCCTTGAGGTGCTGCTCGAGCAACGTCCACACTTCGGCGTTGGGTTTGTAGACGCGGGGTTCGGCTTCGCGGGCGTCGCGCTGGGCCTGGGTGAGCAGGTCCTTGTCGCGGAAGGAGAAGTCAACCCGGCTGTGAATCGCCTGGCGGACGTACTGGCCGGGGCGGTAGGGGATGACGTCCTGGCGCAGCATCAGCACCGCCGACGCGAGAATGGCGAAGATGACGGCAATGCCGATCGAGGCGAGGGTGCCGTCGGACTTGAGTTCCTGCCAAAGGGGGCGATCCGGGCGATTTTTGCGGATTTCCGCGCGTCGGGCGCTGGTTCGGGAGAAGTAGTCGAAGATCACGGGTGCGTTCCCTGGGTGGCTGGCGCGTTGGTGCCGTCCAGCTTACCTGTTGTCCTGCTCCTGGTCACGCGCCCCGGCCGTCTCAACGGCCTGGTTGCGCTCGCGGTCCCGTCCGTGGTTGTGGTCCTTGTCGCGCTCGTAAGCGTTGACGATGTTGGTCACGAGGCGGTGGCGGACGATGTCCGCTCGCTCCAGTTGGACCCGCGCTATTCCTTTGATACCACTGAGTTTATCGACGGCATCGGCAAGGCCGCTGCGGGTGCCTTCGGGAAGGTCCACCTGGCTGGTGTCGCCGGTGACGATCATTTTGGAATCGTGCCCGAGGCGGGTGAGGAACATGAGCATCTGCGAGGGGGTGGTGTTCTGGGCCTCGTCAAGGATGATGACGCTCTCGTTGAGGGTGCGGCCGCGCATGAAGGCGAGGGGGATGACCTCGATCACGTCGTTGAGCATGAAACGTTTGACCTGCTCGAAGTCCATCATGTCGTGCAGGGCGTCGAAAAGGGGGCGGAGGTAGGGGTTGACCTTGGCCTGGAGGTCGCCTGGAAGAAATCCGAGGCGCTCGCCGGCTTCGACGGCGGGGCGGGCGAGGACTAAGCGCTTGGCCTGACCGTGTTTAAGCATGCTGGCGGCGGCGGCGACGGCGAGATAGGTCTTGCCGGTGCCGGCGGGGCCGATGCAGAACGTCAGGTCGTTGTGCAGGATGGCATCGATGTAACGTCGTTGGCCGTCGGTTTTGGGCTTGATCGAGTGTCCCCGCGCGTACACGTCGATTTCGTCGGCGGTGCGCTCCCGGTGCTCATCCGCGGCGCGGCCGATCGCCTGACCGACATCCTCAAGGCTCAACCAGTCCTGCCGCCGGAGTTTGCGCTGCATCTGGTCGAGGACGGCGGCGGCCTTGGCGACCTGGTCGCGTTCGCCGGCGATGCGGAGCTCGTCGTCGCGGTTGACGACCTGGACGCCGAAGGCGTCGCGGATCATGCGCAAATGGCGGTCCGCGGACCCGAAGAGGGCCAGTTTCTTTTCCGGTTGTTCGAGGGAAATGCTGAGATTCACATCGTTGACGGGCCAAGGCGGTAATGAAGTCCGCCAGCCCGTATGAAACTCCTACCTTCCTCAACGACACCGAGCGACGTGGGCTCGGGATGTCCTCCCTGGCGAAAGTAGTTTTACGTCGGGCCGGGGTACGGGATCACGGGTCCGGCCCGAACGAAGGGGTATTGTCGCTGGCGGGGGTGGAATTGTCGAGGGAGATAGGTCCTATAAACAGCTATTCTGTAACCTGATCAGCTACCGTGGCTTAGGTCAAAACAAGCTGAACAGGAGGTAGGCGAAGGGGGCGGCGAAGAGGGGGCTGTCGATGATGTCGAGGATGCCGCCGAAGCCGGGGACGAGTCGGCCGGAGTCTTTGACCTCGGCGTCGCGTTTCATCATGGATTCGAAGAGGTCGCCGACCTGGCCGATGCCGCCGAGGATGACGCCGAAGATGAAGCCTTTCCACCAGGGTAGGTGGGGGATCCAGGGGGCGCAGGCCATTCCGACGAGCCCGGCGACGAGCATGCCGCAGGCGAGGCCTTCCCAGGTCTTGCCTGGGGAAAGCCAGGGGATGAGCTTGTGGCGGCCGAGGGCGCGGCCGCCGAAGTAGGCGCCGATGTCGGTGAACTTGACCATGAGGAGCATGGAGAGGATGACCCAGGTGGTGCCGTGGAAGTCGCGGGGCTGCGAATGCTTGACGCGCAGGGCGATGACGAACCATCCGAGGCCGCCGAGGTAGAGGGTGGCCAGGACGGTGCCGGCCATGTGGGTGATGGCTTCCTGGGTTTCCTTTCGATACGCGCGGCGGAGGGCGGCGAAGAGCATGATGAAGACGATGATGAACGCCAGGCTGGAGGCGGCGATGGGCTGGAAGGGGGGGAACTGGGTGAGGAATGCGTGCAGGATGATCAGTGCGTTGCCGACGCCGGCGATGAAGCGGTAGGGGCGGACGCGCTCGGCGGTGAAGAGGGTGGCGAGCTCGCGGGTGGCGATGGGGTTGATGGCCAGGAGGATGAAGAGCAGGCCGCAGCCGCCGACGCCGCCTTCCACGTGGAAGCGGGACTGCATCCAGTTGCGGGTCCAGGCCTGGCAGCGCTCGTCGAGGAAGAGGAGGAGGAAGAGGCCCAGGAGCATGAGTGGGCCGAAGGTGAGGCGGTTGCGGAGGGCGGGTTCCATGGATTCGGCCGTTATGGTCCGCCTATTGGCGCGGCGGGAGGCGATCTTTTACAGCAAAGGGTACGCGATGGCGAACCGGAACGCGGACCGGGGACAGGGAGGGAGAGTGCGCCAGCGTTCAGGGATTGATCTGCTGTGGGGAAATGAATTCCGCGACGAGCAGGGGACCGGGATTTTCGAGCCAGGGCTCGTCGCGGCGCGGGGCGCGCGCCTTCATGAACAGGTTCTCGCCGACTTGCATCGTATGACCCGGGGCAATTTTGGCGCGGCTCTCGCGGAGGTAGTTCAGAATGTTGGAGAAACATTCGAGGGTACGCTGGCCTTCGGAGTGATCCTGCGCGTGGGCGGCGAGGTCCGGGAGATTCAGCAGGTGGCAGCCGTAAGTGCGCATCCATACGCCTGGGACGTTCTCCACGTCCAACTTGACGAAACCAGCGAAGAGCAGGGGGATGGGGAGGACGCGAACGATAGCGAGCATGTCGGGCGCCTTGTCGACGCTGAGGATGCTGGCGGGGAGGGAGGTACGTGCGCTTCCGTTGCACACGATAAGGGCGCCGTGGGATGCGAGGGTGCCGGCGACGACGGCCAACGCGGCGTATTGCTCGAACGGGTCGGGTTCGGATCCTCCATAGAAGAGGATGATGTGAGCTTTGTGGGAGCGGGCCTTGGCCTTCATTTGCTGCGCGTAATGTGCGGGGGCGACGCAGAACTCGACCGCCGAGGAGGGCATCGGCGCGTCCAAGCCGACCACGTCGATCACGTGCCGCCCCCATCGCGCCTGGGCGACGGGCGTTCCGTGTGCCATGCTCTCGGGGTTCACGTCGAATGTGGCCGATGTCGTCGAGCGGTGATATCGCCGGAGTGACTTGGTGAGGGAGGCGCTGTCCAAGTTCGGGAGCAAGGGGAAGAGAAGCTGGAGGCTAAGCTTGGAGACAGTTCGGCCGGACTGGGCCTCGGCGGCTTTAACTCTGCGGGGAAAGAGTGCGTCGAACAGCCCCATCTTTTTGCCCCTGTTGCTAAGCCCCTACGAAATATATCGCTTCACGATGATCGTGTCGTTTTGGCCGCCGAAGCCGAAGGAGTTCGACAGCGCGACGTCGATCCTGGCGGGGCGGGCTTTGTTGGGGACGTAGTCCAGGTCGCACTCGGGGTCGGGGGTTTGGTAGTTGGTCGTGGGGGGGAGGACCTGGTCGCGGATGGACAGGACGCAGGTGATCAGCTCCACCGCGCCGGCGGCGGCGATGAGGTGGCCCATCATGGACTTGATGGAACTGACGGGGACGTTTTTGGCGTGGTCGCCGAAGACTTTTTTGATGGCGAGGGTTTCGTTGCCGTCGTTTTCCTTGGTGCCGGTGCCGTGGGCGTTGATGTAGTGGATGTCGGCGGGCTGCATCTTCGCGTCGGCGAGGGCTTCTTTCATGGCGACGACGGCGCCTTCGCCTTCGGGGTGCTGGTCGGTGATGCGGAAGGCGTCGGCGGTGGAGCCGTAGCCGACGACTTCGGCGAGGATTTTGGCGCCGCGCTTTTGCGCGTGCTCGAGTGTTTCGAGGATGACCATGCCGGCGCCTTCGCCGAGGACGAAGCCGCCGCGGTTGAGGTCGAAGGGGCGGCTGGCGCGGACGGGGTCGTCATTCAATGTGGAGAGGGCGGTCAGGCGGTTGAAGCCGGTGACGCCGAAGGGGTGAATCATGGAGTGTGCGCCGCCGCCGATCATGACGTCGGCGTCGCCGCGGCGGAGGATTTCGGTGGCCTCGCCGATGGCCTGGGTGGAGGCGGCGCAGGCGGTGAGGCAGTTGAAGGCGGGGCCGCGGGCGCCTGTGAGCAGGGCGAGGTGGGAGAGGGGCATGTTGGGCTCCTGCTCGAGCTCGCGCATGATGTTCATGTGCTCGAAGGCGACCTGGGCCCATTTGACCGAGTCGAGGACGGTCGAGCCGTCTTTCCACGCGGCCAGGGCGGCGGTGGTGTAGGCGTCGAAGTCGAGGGAGCCTTCGCCGGAGCCGAGGTAGATGCCGACGCGGTCCAGATCGAGGTCTGAGTTCTTAGTGCTGGGTGCTGAGTCCAGGGGCGGGAGGGCGGCCATTTTCCAGGCTTGGGCGCAGGCGGCGAGGGCGAAGGAGGTGTTGT
>Ga0308176_10000466_pt1 | contig 25875 bp, 21 predicted proteins | sample PhyCR2_3_FD_203890 | JGI IMG/M metagenome (GOLD analysis project Ga0308176, IMG submission 203890) | Soil microbial communities from UC Gill Tract Community Farm, Albany, California, United States - DLSLS.C.R2 | ecosystem: Environmental > Terrestrial > Soil > Agricultural land | place: USA... | reverse complement strand
ACGAGCCGCGCGCCTCTTTAAGAACAAATCCGTCAATCGCGAGATCATGAGCGACGAAGATGTATTTCGCGCCGCATGGCCTCTTGCTGTTGGAAAAGCAATCGCTCGTCATACATCTCACGTAAATTTGGTTCGTGGGAAGCTGGTCGTCCAAGTAGAAGATGCCATCTGGCAGCGGCAACTTCATACGCTGTCGTTCCAGATTCTGGACCGCCTCCGAAAGGTGACGGGAAATGGATTGGTGAACGAGTTGGAATTTCGGATTACCGTTCCCCGGCGCACAGTGCAACGCGCCGAATCGATACAACCACTGGCAGGAAGTGCGCTTCCGGCGACGCACGCGGACGAGGCCGAGACCATACTCGATCCTGTGCTAAAGAAGGTATATCGACTCTCGCGTAAGAAGGCTAGTGCTTGAATTTAACTGAAAAGGAAGTCCGCTACATCGCCGACCTGGCGAATCTGCGGCTGTCCGACGACGAGGTCTCAAAGATGTCTCACGACCTCGGTCATATTCTGACTCACATCGAAGAGCTCAACCAATTGGATACGTCGAACGTCGAGCCCATGGCGCAAGTACTGTTCGACGCCGACGAAACGGCGACCCTCCGCGAGGATATTCCCCGGGTGACGCTGACCAACGAAGAAGCCCTGGCAAATGCGGCTTCGAAGGGCAGCGGATATTTCAAGGTTCCGAAGGTGATCGACCGATCATGAGCGGTATTTCGGAACTCGCCTCACTCGATATCACCGCAATTCGGAAGGGCCTTGACAGCAAGAGATTTTCAGCGACCGAACTCGCAACCGAGGCGCTCAAGTTCGCCGAGCGCGAGAACCCGAAGACCAACGCGTACCTGACGTTTTCGCCGGAGCGTGCGCTTCGAACTGCCGCCAAAGTGGATGGGGAGATAGCGTCGGGCCTTTCAGGCGGTGCGTTGGCTGGCGTTCCCCTTGGAGTCAAAGACGTCATTGTCACAAAGGGGCTGCGGACAACCTGTGGTTCTCGTTCACTCGAGAATTACATCCCTCCGTATGACGCCACAGCCCTGTATCGCCTGGAATCTGAAGGCGCCGTTGTGATCGGCAAGCTGAACTGTGATGAGTTCGCGATGGGGTCCTCGAATGAGAACTCCGCATTCGGACCCGTGCGTAACCCCCGTGCTCTTGACCGTGTGCCCGGCGGCTCGAGTGGCGGATCTGCTGCCGCTGTTGCACAGGGGACTGCTGCCGTTACGCTTGGTTCCGACACGGGGGGCTCGATCCGGCAACCTGCCAGCTTCTGTGGTGTCGTTGGTGTGACTCCGACATACGGCCGCGTATCGCGGTACGGCCTTGTCGCATTTGCGAGTTCGCTCGATCACATCGGTCCGTTCGCGCGAACTGTCAAAGATGCGGCGCTTGTGCTGCGAGCAATGGCGGGGCGCGATGAACAGGATTCCACGTCCTCGTTCGCTCCGCTCGAGGACTACGGAGCCGCGATGCAAATGCCTGTTCAAGGGCTGAAACTCGGTCTTCCGCGGGAATATTTCGAAGGCCTGGGAGCCGAAACCGGTGACGTAATCGCCGCAGCCGTGAAACAGCTCGAGAGTTTGGGATGTACGGTGGAGGAGATCAGCCTTCCACATACGAAGTACGCTCTCTCGTGCTACTACATCATTGCGACCGCGGAAGCTAGTTCCAATCTCGCCCGCTATGACGGTGTGCGTTACTCGACGCGAACCGAGAGCAGCACGCTGTCCGATATGTATCGCGACTCGCGCGGTGACAACTTCGGCAGCGAGGTGAAGCGCCGTATCATGCTCGGCACTTACGTTCTCAGCGCAGGCTATTACGACGCCTACTACAAGAAGGCCCAACAGGTTCGCACATTAATCGCGCGCGATTTCAGCGAAGCATTTCGGCAGATCGATGCAATTGTCGCCCCGGTTTCGCCGTTCCCTGCATTCAAGATCGGAGAAAAGGTCCAGGATCCGCTGGCCATGTATCTTTCCGACGTTTACACGCTGACCGGTGACTTGGCCGGCGTCCCCTGTATGAGCGTGCCCTGCGGCCAATCCCCGGAGGGTTTGCCGATTGGCCTCCAGATCTTTACGAAGCACTTCGACGAGGCGACCATGTTCCGCATTGCCCACGCGTACGAACAATCAACCTCACGATAAGGAGAACATCCATGTCAGTACCGAACGAGCAGGATCGTCTGAAGCAGGCTGCCGCAGACTGGTCGGCCGAACAACTCCGGGACGGCATGATCGTGGGTTTGGGCTCCGGAAGTACGGCTGCCCTGGCGGTGGACGCGATTGGCAAGCGCGTCCAGCAAGGCCTGCGCATCATCGGCATTCCCACTTCCGAACAAACGGCTGAACAGGCCCATCAGCTTGGGATCCCTTTGGCTACACTCGGTGACTACCAGCACATCGACATGGACATCGATGGAGCGGATGAAGTGGAACTGGGAACGCTCAATCTGATCAAGGGCGGCGGTGGCAATCAGCTCCGTGAAAAGATCGTTGCAAAGGCTTCAAAGTGCTTCCTTGTCATCGTCGATCAGAGCAAGCTGGTGCATCGGCTCGGCGAAAAGTTCAAAGTTCCAGTCGAGGTTGCGCAGTTTGGGTGGCAAGCGACGGGACGTGCTCTCGAGAGATTGTCCGGCCACCCATCGCTTCGGAGAACGAACGCAGGCGAGCCCTTCATCACCGATGGAGGCAACTACATACTGGACTGCGCCTTCGGGCCGATCTCCTCGCCGGCGGATCTGGCGCAGGAACTAGACAGCGTTGTGGGCGTGCTCGAGCACGGCTTGTTCATCGGCATGGCGGGCAAAGTCGCAATCGGAGCGCCCGACGGCATTCGAGTGCTGAGTAGGAAATCGAGCTTTCAATCCTCCGAAGCATGACGGGCTACCAGATCGTCGAATGCCATAAGCATCGAAGAGAACCTCGTTGCTGATCATCGATATATTCTGTTCTTGCGCCTGAGCAATCAGCATTCGATCGAAGGGGCCTTTGTGAACACCCGGAAGTAAACCCGCACGTATAGCGTGGCTACTTGAAATTGATAGTCTCCGGAACTTTCCTGTTCCATTTGACCATCGAAATCCTCTGTGAGTTCGGTCGATACGGAGAGCTTCCCTAATTCTCACCAGCTTCCCTAATTCTCACCTTTGTTGCGATCTCCCACGCCGAAGCTGCGCTGAGGAGGATTGTATTTTCCGTGTCCGAGATCATGGCGCGAGTCCGTCTTGTTGATTCAGGGCTATCGGTCAGCCACCAGAGCAGCGCGTACGTGTCAAGAAGCACCAGCGTTGAACATATTCCCAAGCAGAGACTTCATCATCGGGCAGCGGTTCGAAGAACTCTGGGCTGATCGAAAAGCCGCCTTTGAGTGAGCCTGGTTGCCGTTTACCTTTTTTCTCGCCGACTGGAACAAGCCGGGCCACGGGTTTCGAACCCCTGAAAATGATGATCCCTCTCCGTTCGATGCTCGCCGGAGCAGCATACGTCGATGCCGCGAAGTTGCGCGATTACTGTTTGCATTCTGGGCGCGAGCGGGGCAAACACAAGGCACGTGTGTTCGCCTCAGCGCTAGGTCTCTCACAGGCAGATACGGAGTGGTTGCGAGTGAAGCTGCTCCAAGCGGCGCAGAAGACAGATACGATCGAAGCCGAGAGTGACCCAAAAGTGGCTGCGGCGAGGGCAGGTCGGCACAGTTGTCGAAGCCTTGCACCAGGCATGTTCGAAGTGGATTTTACGATGACGATGGCAAGACATACGCGCTTGCCGCAGTCTCGCAAGACAAGTTGATCCGCCTTTATCATCGACCCCAACACCACGCCGCTTAATCAGTTGCTCACAACCGTCAGAGCGGACCGCATCTTCGAAGGGTGTATGAAAGAGGCATGGGCATCGCGCCTTCTTTCCGGGTTTTCAGAGCTGCGTTGACCCTGTCCCTACTTCCCTCCGTGGTCAGTTCCTGCTTCGGCCAGGAGCAAATCGTCATCGACGCACGGGCATCGGCGACACCGTTTCCACACTTCTGGGAAGAGATGTTTGGATCCGGCCGTGCCATTCTGACGCTTCGAGAGAGTTACCGGAACGATTTGCGAGCCGTGAAACAGATCACGAACTTCCGGTACGTACGGTTTCACGCGATCCTTCACGACGAACTGGGTGTCTACAACGAAGATGAACACGGCAACCCCGTCTACAACTTTGCCTACGTGGACCAGGTCTACGACGGGCTGTTGAAGAACGGCGTACGCCCTGTGGTTGAGGTTAGCTTCATGCCGAAAAAGCTGGCTTTCAACCCGGATGCGCTTCATCCGTTCTGGTACAAGCAGAACGTTTCTCCACCGAAGAGTCTGGAGAAGTGGGACGGCTTGATGACGGCTCTTACACGGCACTTAGTCGAGCGCTACGGAATTGATGAAGTAGCGCATTGGTACTTCGAAGTCTGGAACGAGCCGAATATCGATTTCTGGAACGGCGTGCCGCGGCAGAAGAGTTATTTCGAGTTGTACGACCACACCGCGCGCGCCATTAAAGCCATCAATGGACGTTTGCGCGTTGGCGGACCGGCTACGGCGGCCGCAGACTGGGTAGACGATTTTCTTAAGCATACGGCGAAGGAGCATGTGCCGGTAGACTTTGTATCGACTCACGGCTACGCCGACGACACCGTTGAGAACCTGTTCGGCACGAATGAAGACATCCCGATGAGGGATCGCGTCTGCCGCGCAGTGGCGAAGGTCCGAGGGCAAATGAAAGCTTCGAGCAGTCCGCAACTTCCCCTGCTGTGGACGGAATGGAACGTGCCGGGTATGAAAGAAGTTCGTGATACTTCGTTCGTCGGCCCGGCACTGGCGAATACGATTCGCGAGTGCGACGGCCAGGTGGATATGTTATCGTTCTGGACTTTTTCGGACGTCTTCGAAGAAGGTGGCCCGATCGCAAAGCCCTTCATCGGCGAATTCGGATTGCGAGCGAAGGGCGGCATCAACAAGCCAAGCTATTATGCGTTCGCCTTACTGCATCGTTTGGGAGAAGAACGCATCCCGAATGAGTCGGCGGATGTTCTGGTGACTCGCCGCAAGGATGGCATGCTCGCAGTGGCAGTATGGAATCTCGTCGACCCGGACAAAACAGGACAGAACAAGACCGTACGGCTTGCCTTTCAGCACTTGAGCGAGGGTGCAAGGGCAACAGTTACCCGCGTCGATGACGATCACGGCAATACGCTTCGTGCTTACAAGGAGATGGGTAGCCCGGTTAATCCGACGGAAGAACAGGTCGAGAAACTGAACGCTGTAACGGGAGCTTTGGGAGAGGCAGAGCAACCGGTGAACCGGGGTGTTCTCGAGTTGAACCTGCAACCGAATGCTCTTGTTCTGGTGGAAGTGGCGCGGCCGCGGTAAGCTCACGCTCTGGGATAGAATGCGCGGATGGTTAGTTCGATCCGGCACATTCTCGCATCCCTTCTCCGGGGGACGCTCGCCTGTGCATTGCTTCAAGTTCCAATCTTTTCTCAGACTACAAACGCCCAATTGACGGGGATCATCACGGACCAGAGCGGCGCGCCCGTTCCGCTGGCGCTTGTCACGGCCACGAACGAGCAGACAGGCATCCGTCGGGAAGCCCAATCGAACGAATCCGGCAACTACGCAATTCCGTTGCTGCCACCTGGAGCGTACACCATTGACGTCCATAGAGAAGGGTTCCGCAGCATCACTCGAAGCGCAGTAGAGCTGCAGGTCGCACAGGTTGCGAGAGTGGATTTCGGCTTGGAAGTGGGAAGCGTCACTCAGACCACCGAAGTGACAGGACAAGCTCCGCTCCTTGACCAGTCAAGCGCCTCGCTCGGACAAGTCATCGGAAGCAAACAGATTTTGGATCTGCCCCTGAACGGGCGAAGCACGTTTCGCCTCGTGCAACTCACGCCAGGTGTTACTGGCGTACCAAGCACAAACGGCCAATTCAGCGACATACCGGTGAACACCATGGACGATTCCATCATCTCGATCAACGGAGGAAGAGCGAAGACAAATCCGATCCTGATCGACGGTGTTCCCAGCACGACAGGCTTTGCGAACGAGATGACTTACATTCCGTCCGTGGACGCGACACAGGAGTTCAAGGTGGAAAGCAGCAATCTGCCGGCTGAATTTGGGCGCCTCGGCGGCGGAGTCATCAACGTGACGACACGATCGGGAACGAACCAGTTGCACGGCAGCCTCTTCGAATTCCTACGCAATACTGCGCTCGACGCTAATGAATTCTTCAACAAAACAGCCGGGCTTACAGTACCGAAGTTCAACATGAACCAATTCGGCTTTGCACTGGGCGGACCTGTGGTCGTGCCGAAGATTTATCACGGAAAGGACAAGACCTTTTTCTTCACCGATTACCAGGGAACGCGATGGGTACAAGGGTCGACTTTTCTCACAACGGTACCCACCGCGGCGCAACGAGCTGGGAATTTCTCTCAAACGCGCACGGCAACAGGCGCACTCATACCGATCTATGATCCGTTCTCTACTACCCTTGTCAACGGTACCTACACTCGCACTCAGTTTCCTGGCAATATTATCCCCGCTTCAGCCATCAACCCTGTTGGCGCAAAACTGAATTCGTACTTCCCTCTTCCAAACACGACCGGCAATGCTGTCACCGGGGCAAATAATTTCATCAGCGACGCCCCGCGCCGGATAGACCAGGCCAGCATCGATGGCCGGGTTGATCAGAATATCTCTGACCGCGAGCATCTGTTCGGGCGTTTCGGGACCTTGCAATCTACGCTTGGCCAGCCCGACTACTTCGGAACGGTGGCTACGCCCGGAGTAGGTGCAATCGGGAAGCTTTATCTGAACAACTACAATGCTGTTCTGGCGAGCACGACCGTTCTCAGCCCCTCGAAAGTGCTGGAACTGCGTTACGGGTTTGCGCGTTTCTACTGGAGCCGGCTTTCGCGCAGCTACGGATTCGACCAGACAGCCCTGTCATTGCCATCTTCTTTAGTTCAACAGTTCCCTGTCCCGGTGTTTCCCGCGATCTCGACGTCGGGTTATAGCGGACTTAGCGGTGGCGCCCTCCTACTTACGGGTCAGGACACGCACAGCCTACTCGCCTCCGTGTCACAAGTGCTTGGACGGCACAACGTAAAGTACGGAGTTGAGGTTCACCTACAACGGCTGAACGACTTCGCGCTGTCGAACGGTGGCGGCACGTACGCCTTCGATAACACTCTCACTCGCGGCCCGAATGCGAACCTGGCCACCGCTAATGCAGGCAATGCGATCGCGAGTCTGCTGCTGGGAACACCGACAAGCGGAAGCGTTAATAACAGCACCGGCTATTCATTACAAAATTTCTACTATGCCGGGTATGTGCAGGACGACTTCAAAGTGACGAGTAAGTTCACCATTAATTGGGGCGTGCGCTACGAAACGGAAAGCCCATACACGGAACGGCGGAATACTTTGAACTACTTCGATTTCGGTGCGCCGAGTCCGGCGCGGAACCCACGCTTCGCCAATTTGACGGGTGCGCTCGTGTTCGCCAGTCCCGCCACGGACCGCTATGTCTACGACTGGGACAAGAACAACGTGAGCCCACGGTTCGGGTTCTCGTGGTCCACGTTCCGCAACACCGTCATCCGAGGCGGAGGAGGGCTGTTCTTTTCGCCGCTGACCATTTCGAACTCAGATACCGGCTTTGCGCCAAATGCCGGGTACAGCACCACCACAAGTATGGTCGCGACGCAGAACGGCGTCACCCCGTTCAACACGCTTTCGTCTCCTTTTCCGTCCGGGTTGAATCCGATCGCCGGGAACAGCCTCGGTGGTGCCACCTTCATCGGCCAGACGCCCAGTGTCTGGGCAGCGAATCCTTCCACGCCCTATGTCGTGCAATGGAATCTTGATATTCAACAGCGATTGCCGAAGGACCTGAAGCTCGACATCGCGTACACGGGCTCCCGCGGCGTGAAACTTACACAGGTGCGGTCCTTCGATGCCCTGCCTGCCTCTTATCTGGCCTTGGGCAACGCGCTGCAGACTCTGGTACCAAATCCGTTCTACGGGTTGGTTTCGACTGGTGCTCTGTCCACGCCCACGATCCAACAGCGCCAGCTACTGCTCCCGTATCCTCAGTTCACAGGTGTCACCATGGTCAACGACACTTCCGGCAATTCGATTTACCACGCGTTAAACGTGAAAGCGGAGCAGCACCTGCGCAGCGGCTTCACGTTCCTCGTGTCATTTAGTGCCTCGAAGCTGATCTCCGACGTCCCCAGCTCAACCACGACCTACGACAATCCGATCAACGCAGGTCTTGCGACTTCCGTACAGGACCCATACAACCTGCGAGCCGAACGATCCGTATCGGAGCTGGACATTCCACGCTCATTGACCGTGAACGGAATTTACGAACTGCCGTTTGGCCCTGGCAAAGCCTTCCTTGCCCACTCGCGGGGCCTCGTTTCGACCCTGGTCGGAGGTTGGCAACTGGGATCGGTGCTCAGTTACCGAAGCGGCTACCCGCTCGCGCTTTCGGCCGCGATTACAGGCGGCGGCAACCGTCCGAACAGCACTGGAAGATCCGCCGTTATTGAAGGGGATCGTTCTCGAGCACAGAAGATCAACCAGTGGTTCGACACCGGCGCGTTTACCGTTCCGGCCTCGTTCACATATGGCAACGTGGGCCGGCTTCTGCCCGACGTTCGCGGCCCAGCGATGACCAACGTGGACATATCACTGCTGAAAAACACGCGGATCACGGAGAGAATCAACACCCAACTTCGCGGGGAAGCTTTCAATGCGCTTAACACGCCTCATCTCTGGATGCCAAATACCAGCGCAACGAGCGTGCAGTTCGGACAAATCAGTTCCACGACCGGAAACCCGCGAGTGTTGCAGGTAGCTTTAAAAGTGACCTTCTGATGGAAATCACACGACGTAGCCTTTTGCAAAGTGCTGTAGGAGCGGCAGCCGCGCTGCCCTTGGGAGCGCATCAAAGCAAGCCGCATCAACCCACACCCGAACGGCCGCCGAACATCGTCCTGATACTGGCCGATGACATGGGCTATTCGGACATTGGGTCCTATGGTTCCGAGATCGCGACGCCCAATCTCGACCGTCTGGCGAATGGAGGCATGCGGTTCACTCAGTTTTACAATTGCGCGCGCTGCTGCCCGTCGCGCGCCAGCCTTCTGAGCGGACTCTATCCGCACCAGGCCGGCATGGGACACATGGTGGATAAAGAAGGTCCGCTGCCCGGTTATGCAGACGACCTGAGCCAGGAGTGCCGGACGATCCCGGAGGTTCTTAAGACTGCGAATTACCAGACCTTTATGGCAGGTAAGTGGCACGTCACACCGGTGACCCAATCGAAGCATAACTGGCCGTTGCAGCGCGGGTTTGATCAATACTACGGGATTATCCACGGCGCCGCCGATTACTTCAACCCTGTGACGCTGACACGGGGCAACGAATTCGTAGAGCCGGAGCCGAACTACTATTTTACGGACGCGCTGGGTGATCAGGGCGCACGATTTATCTCGGAAGCGGGCAAGACGGATCGTCCCTATTTCCTGTATTCGGCCTTCACGGCTCCCCACTGGCCACTGCACGCCCTGGATGGTGAAATCGAGAAGTATCGAGACCGCTACAAAAATGGCTGGGATGCCCTGCGGGAAGAACGGCACGAGCGGCAACTGAAATCGGGGTTGCTTCCGAAGCGCTGGGACCTCTCGCCGCGAGACACCGCGTCCCCGGACTGGAAAGAGGCTCCGAATAAGGAATGGCAGATCATGCGCATGGCGGTTTACGCGGCCATGGTGGACCGGCTTGACCAGAATATCGGGAAGATACTGCGCGCCATTGCTGCGAGCGGGCAGGAAGAGAACACGCTCGTGTGCTTCATGTCCGATAACGGAGGCTGTGCGGAGGAACTGGGACCCAGGGCCAGCGGCTTACACGTGCCCAAGAAGACGCGTGACGGATCTCCCGTGAAAGTCGGCAATCTGCCGGCGAACATGCCCGGGCACGAAGACACGTATCAGAGCTATGGATTGCCTTGGGCGAAGGCGAGCAATACGCCATTCCGGTTGTATAAACATTGGGTGCATGAAGGCGGCATCGCGACACCGCTCATCGCGAGGTGGCCACGTCAGATTAAGCCGTCGCTGCAGACCATTTCGGAACCTTGCCATTTTGTCGACATGATGGCTACGTTTACGGCCGTCAGCGGAGCTAAGTATCCTTCCGAAGCGAACGGACATGCAATTCGTCCCATGCAAGGCCGCAACCTGCTTCCTCTCGTAAGGGGGGGAACCAAAAGCTTCGACCGAACGCTCTATTGGGAGCACGAAGGGAACCAGGCTGCCCGGCGTGGAAAATGGAAGCTGGTACGGAAGTACCCCGGAGAGTATGAATTGTACGATCTGGAAGCGGATCGCACTGAGCTTCACGACCGTGCCGCGGACCAGCCCAAGGTTCTGGCCGACCTGAAGAACTCGTGGGAGGCATGGGCGAAAGATTCCGGAGTGCTGCCCTGGGATGAAGTGAAGAGCGCACTCCACGATCGCTCGGCTTAAGCTGGGTTTGGATGAAAGCTACTGTTCAACTGTCACTCGATCTCATCGATTTGGATGAGGCGATCCGAACGGCTGAGACCGCCGTCCGGGCGGGCGTCGATTGGCTGGAAGTGGGGACGCCCCTGATCATTGCGGAGGGCATGCACGCTGTGCGCGAGCTGCGGGCACGCTATCCCGAGGTTCCAATTGTTGCCGACCTCAAAACGATGGATGGTGGATGGCTGGAAGCCGAGTTGATGGCGAAGGCGGGTGCGACACATGTGGTCGTCATGGGGCAGGCTCACGAGGAAACGGTGGAGCTCGTGGCCAAGGCCGGACGTGATCTTGGGGTGAAGGTCATGGGCGACAACATGGCGATGGCCGACCCGGTTGCCGGCGCCAAGCGGCTGGAGGAACTCGGGTGCGATTATATCGTTCACCATATTGGTTACGACATGAGGAATCTGCAGCGCGAACGAGGGCTGACGCCGCCCACGCCGCTCGATCGTCTGGCGGAGATTGTTCGGGCCGTTTCCGTGCCCGTGCAGGCCGTTGGCGGGCTAACGGTAGAGCAAGCCATGGATACTCCCCGATACGGAGCGCCACTGGTCGTGATTGGAGCGCCTCTCGCGATTGATGCTCATTCGTTCCGGACAACGAGCGGGGACCTCGAAGGAACACTTCGCGCGATCTGCGAGCGAGTTCACGCTTTTGGGGATGTCGCGGTCGGCTCGGAGGTGCGGGCATGAGCGCAAGTGCAACGCCGCCAAGTATGCCGGGCGTAGTGAACTTCGCCAGGGATCCGTTCTCCGTGGAGTTGCGCGATGTTCCGGTTCCTTCAATTGGCGATTCCGATGTACTGCTCCGCGTCGGCGCGGTAAGTGTCTGCGGCAGTGATGTTCACCAATGGCGAGGCTCGCATAGTTGGCCGGTCAATTATCCCTGCATTCTCGGTCATGAGTTCTCGGGCACAGTAGCCGCGACCGGCGCCGACGTGAAAGGGTTCCGCGAAGGCGATCGCGTGGTCAGCGAAACGGCGGCCGTGATCGACGAGATGTCTCCGCTTTGCCGCGGCGGACTCTACAACCTGGACCCGACGCGACGCGGGTTTGGCTACGGCGTGGATGGCGCGATGACAGAGTACGTTCGCGTCCCGGCGCGCTGCCTCCATCGAATTCCGGACCAACTGCCGTTTGAACGCGCTGCTCTCACGGAGCCTTGCTGCGTCGCGTACAACGCTGTTTGCGTAAATGGCCGCGTACGACCGGGCGACACCGTCCTGGTGATCGGACCGGGACCGATCGGATTATTGTGCGCTCACATGGCGAAACTGAGCGGAGCGGGTCACGTGATTGTGGCGGGACTGCCCGCTGATCAATTCCGGTTCACGGTTGCTCGTTCGCTCGGAGCCGACGCGACTCTCGATAGCGGCGTAACTGACTACGTTTGCAAATGGGGAGACGGATTGGGCGTCGATGTTGCCATCGATGCCTCGGGTGCATCCGTAGCTCTGCAGATGGCGCTTCAGGCGGTGCGACCGGCGGGACAGATCATCAAAGTAGGCTGGGGGCCGCAACCGCTGCAGTTCAGTCTGGATCCTCTGGTTCAGAAAAACGTCACGATCTCGGGAAGCTTCTCGCATAACTGGCCTGTGTGGGAACGGGTGATTTCGATGATCGTCTCGGGACAGATCAACCTGGAGCCGATCGTAAGCCGTATTGCAAGTCTTTCCGACTGGCATGAATGTTTCGAGAAGATGGAGGGCGGTGAGTACGTGAAAGCCGTGCTTACGCCGTAATGCCGCTAAAAGTTTCAGCTTTTCCCAAGTGCTATCTCGAGGACATTGCGACGGGAAAGATGTCCCTGTTCGACTGGATCGAGATGGCCAAGTCGCTCGATGCCGACGGACTGGAACTCTACGATCAGTTCCTCACGAGTTTCGAACGCGATTATCTCGACCAAGTAACGGAAACGCTTGGACGCGCCGGATTCGCCATGCCGATGATGTGCTGCTCGCCGGATTTCACCGCTCCCGACGCCGACCAAAGAAAGCGCGAGATCGAGAAAGAAGTCGAGCGCATCCGTATCACGCGATTTCTGGGCGGAACGGGTGCGGTAGTCCGCATTCTGAGTGGCCAACGTTACCCGGAGGTCACTTGGGAGCAGGGGCGCGACTGGGTGGTCGAAGCCATTCAGACTCTGCTTCCCGTCGCGAAGGAGCACGACGTCATTCTCGGCCTCGAGAACCACTATAAAGACGGGTTCTGGCGCTATCCCGAATTTGCGCAAAAGGCCGATCGGTTCCTTGCAATCGTTGGAGCCATCGATGATCGCGAACACTTCGGAGTGCAGTACGACCCTTCGAACGCGATTGTTGCAGGGGACGATCCCGTAGAACTGCTGCGCGCAGTAGCCGACTGGGTTGTCAGCATGCATGCGAGCGATCGATCGCTCGCGCCCGGAGCAACGCTTGACGATCTACGGCAGAGTGACGGAACGATCGGCTACTCCGAAAGCCTGCGGCACGGTGTCACGGGCAAAGGACTCAACGACTACGACTCGATTTTCCGAATCCTGGCAGAGCACAACTACACCGGCTGGGTGAGTATCGAGGACGGTATGAACGGAATGGACGAGATGGCCGAGTCTCTGGCCTTCTTGCGCAGGATGAGTGAGCTCTATTTCTCATGATGATCAGAATGTTTCGACTGACGTGCGTGTGGCTCGCGGCCGCGATTGCTCTCCCGGCGCAGACCAATTCTACAGGGCCTTTGCGCGTCGGGATTGTTGGCTTGGTCCATGGGCACGCGGGCGGGTTTCTCGGCGGGGGAGCACTGGTGCCGGCCGGCGCAGCCCTGCACCGGCCCGATATTCAGGTAGTCGGGATTGCCGAGCCGCAAAGAGCTCTGTTCGATCGCTACGCCAAACGGCTTGGACTCGATAACAATCTTTACTTCTCGAGTCTGGATGAGATGATCACGCGTGCTCATCCACAGGCGGTTCTCGTATTCACAAATACGTTCGATCACACGGCGGTAGTGAAGGAAGCAGCGAAACGTGGCGCGCACGTCCTGATGGAAAAACCACTGGCGGTGAGTTACCATGATGCGCTCGAGATGCAGGATGCCGCGCGCGCCGGACACATTCATGTGCTGGTCGACTACGAAACTACGTGGTATGCGAGCAACAAGGCTGCGAACGACCTGTTGCAAGGCGGTGCGCTCGGCGAGCCGAGAAAGTTTGTGGCGCACGACGGCCATGACGGACCGTTTCACATGCAGCCCGAGTTCGTTCAGTGGCTGTCAGATCCGAAGTTGAACGGAGCAGGTGCGCTGTTCGATTTCGGCTGTTATGGAGCCGATCTGGCGACGTGGATGATGAAGGGACAGGCGCCTGTCAGCGTTACGGCTATCACGAAGCATCTTCAGCCCGAACGTTATCCGAAAGTGGATGACGAAGCGGACGTTCTGGTGAATTATCCTTCCGCTGTCGCCATCATCCAGGGCTCGTGGAGTTGGCCCTTTTCGATCAAAGATCTCGAAGTTTACGGCAAGACGGGATACGCCAAGACGATAGCCGGCAAACAGCTGAGTGTACGGCGCGAGGGCGAGAAGGCGGCCCAAACGGTAGACGCCAAACCGCTCGAAAGCCCCTACGATGACCCTCTACACTACCTGCGCGCTGTCCTGGACGGAAAGATCAAAGACGAAGGCGATATGTCGTCTCTAGATACGAATATAGTTGCGACGGAGATTCTTGATGCGGCTCGGCAATCTGCGCAGTCCGGGAAAACGGTGCGATTGCCTCTCCCGCGCTAGAGTGGTTCCGGATGAGCGAAGGGCAGACAACGCCGGAAGTAGTGCTGAATGAAGCGGCTCATCGGTTTGAGATACGCGAAGGTGACGATGTCGCCGTGCTCGAGTACCGGGTGCGAGGTGCGCATGCCTTGGTTCTCACGCACACCGGAGTGCCGCCCCGTCTGGAAGGCAAAGGAATAGCGGGTTTGCTGGCACGCACAGCTTTAGAGTATGCGCGCGAGCACCGAATGCATGTGGTACCGCTATGCTCTTTCGTGCGGGCCTACTTACAACGACATCCCGAGTACATGGATCTCGTCGAAGCGCAGTAGATATAAGGCTGATTTTAGGAAGCGATCGGGGCTTTTTGAACTTTGCCGTCACGGATGCAGGAGGTGCACACGCGCACCCGCTTGCCGGCACCCTTGATCAATGCGTGGACCGTTTGCAGGTTCAGATTCCAGCGACGCTTCGTAATGTTGTGGGCATGGCTGATGCGGTGCCCGAATTGCGGTCCGCGACCGCAGATTTCACAAACTCTTGCCATAAGAACACACGTCGAACGCACTCGCGCAGAGCACGCCTAAGTTCTACAGTACCACTGCCCCACACCGAGGGGCAACCCGAGTTACTCCTCCGTGAACGATTCGAGTGCCTTCGCCAGGACTTCGTCCCGCCCTTGTCGAATGCCGGCGAGCGTAGGGAGGGCGCTAACGTTCGGCTGAATGCCAAGCCTTTGCAGGGGTCCGCCATTGGCGTGGCGCACGTCCTGCCCCGAGAATGACACGAGAATGCCGCCCGGCAGAGCAAGGTCCGTCGATTCTCCCACCACACCAGCGCTGGGCGAACCGACGTATTGGACCTTGACCGCGGATTCCAGAAACAGTGCTGCGTATTCCGCTTCGTCGGCGGTACGCTCGTCCACCAGGACAACGACTTTCCCCTTGTACTTGGGAAGATTGGACTGGCGAATGACCGAGGATGCGAAATAGCTGGCGCTATACGAATCGGAGCCTGTGTGCGGCGCATCGGGTTCGAGTAACACAGGCCCATTTACGATGGCTGCGGTTACGTTCGCCCGCGAGGTCAGCCGGGAGGCAATCGAGTGAACGTCCGGACGAAACCGGCCTCGCAGGTCGAAGATGATTCCGGCGGTGTCCCGCAGACGCTCAAAGGCAGCGCTCACTCCGTCCTCATCCAGACGATCCATATCCATGTACCCGATGTTCTTTTCCAGGATGCGAACAACGTCACCCGTGCGTTCGGGGACGAGTGACGGGAAGTAGGTCGAGCTTCGTTTTAACGAGATTTCTTTAGAAGGGTTATTGTCGCCGCTCACCGTAAGTGAGACCGATGAACCTTCCGGACCGTTCAGGATGCGTTGGCAAACGAGGATCCCGAGGCCCTGTTGAGTAGAGCCTGAAATGTAGGAAGCCTGCCGGCGAACTCGTTCGGGGAGAGACTCGGCGTCCAGTTTGGTCAGGAGGTCGCCAACGTGAACGCCTCGCCGCTTTGCTTCTTCGTCCAGCACTTCCGTGATCACCGGTTTCCGATCAACCAACCTGAGCCGCAGGCCGAGGGTCGATTCGCCAAAGTAACGGCTTAGTTCCGCGCTTTGCACCGTTGCATGAGAATCGGCAAGTGTCTTGACCAGTTCCGAGACGGCCAGGTTGTATTCGAGTGAGTTCGCGGCAGAGACAAACTTCGGAAGCAGACGGGCAAATGCAGCATCCCAGTCTTCGTCCATCAGATCTTTGTATGCGAAGAAGTAATGAACCGCACCCCATAAGCGAAAGGCCGCCAAGAGACGAAGCTCAGCGGAAGGGTAAGGGTCTGCTGAGTAGTCCGCGTCAACCTTCGCCGCAGGCACCAGCCGCAAACCCGCCGGAACGGGTTCAGACAGGCGAATGGAAACACTGAGCTCCGGCCCCACAGCGTGTGACATCACCGAAACGGGAGCGGCAGAGCGCTCAATCACGCCGGAATAGAAACCTCGCCATCCCTTCGTATGTGGAGGGAGTCCGTAGTGAATGCGCATTCGTTGCGGCACGATTTCGGACGGAACGTCCACCGTTTCGCCGGGGGACGTGACACGAGTGAGCGGGTCCTCGAGAACGGAAAGCATCGTGCCTAGCGCAGCCTTGAGATCGGCCGTGTCGCGAGCACTGCGGATTCGGGGCAACGCATTGATCAGAGCTTTGTCCCAATCGATACCGCGATCAGCCAGGTAAGGGTGGAAGTATTTGACCGTCGCCCACATTTTGGCGACAGCTACCAGGCGATCGGTTTCGGGAGAAGTAGGGGCGGGAGTCTGTCCGGCCGCGCATACAGATGAGGCGGCGAGGAGGAGAGCGCAGAAAACTGGCAGACGAAGGTCAGTTGCCTGTCGGCGGACCAACCATGAGATCGTTTTCAACTTGCTTCACGCCCTTCACTTTCTTGGCCAGCTTCGATGCGCGTGTCTTTCCCTTCTCGGTATCAACGCGGCCTTTGAGCGTAACAACGCCGTCTTTCACAGTGACGTCGAAGTTGCCGCCCTTTACGTCAGGGTCGGTAGCAAGACGCATTCTCACCTGGTCGAAAATACGGTCATCTCCACCCGACTTCGGATCCGCCGGAAGCGCAGGAACCACAGAGGTGAGAAACAACACGAAGGCCAGCAACGTTCTCATGAGTTGGGATCTTCCGCTTCTGAGCCTATCATTGCGCGCCAATCGATGGCACTTAAGAAGGACGGATCGTCACGCCAGCCAGGTTTCACTTTTACGAACAGGGACAGGAATACTTTGCGTTCAAGAAGCCGTTCCAATTCCTCGCGTGCCTTCGTGCCCACCTTTTTCAACGTCTGGCCTTTGGTCCCGATGACGATCACTTTCTGGCCCGGGCGCTCGACATAAATCGTGGCCGCTACCTTCGTTAGCCGGGGGGAATCTTCCCACTTGTCAACCAGCACAGCAACCGCATGGGGAACCTCCGAGTGAGTAAGACGGAGGAGCTGCTCCCGGATCATCTCGGCGGCCATGAAACGAAGCGGCTGATCCGTGATGTAGTCCTCCGGGAAGACGGCCGGGCCTTCGGGCAACGACTCCTGGATGACGCGAAGCAACTCTCCCAATCCCTGTCGGGTTTTCGCCGAGACCGGGACGCTTTCGGCAAATGGGAACAGTTCGGCGTATCTCGCGATGACGGGAAGCAGCAGCCGTTTGTCGTCGAGACGATCGATCTTGTTCAGCACAAGGATCCCCTTTGACGACTTGTTGAGCGCGCTCAGGGCATGCTCATCTTCTTCCGTCGGCGGACGTGTTGCGTCCGCAACATACAAGACGAGGTCGCGTTCGGACAGCATGCTGCGCACGGTCTCCATCATGCGCTTGTTGATGAGGGTGTCGGATTTGTGGATGCCCGGGGTATCGACAAACACGATCTGAGCTTCCGGGGTTGTCAGCACGCCCTGAATGGACGTTCGGGTAGTTTGCGGCTGATGGGCGGTGATGGCGAGCTTCTCGCCGATGAGAGCGTTGAGCAAGGTTGATTTTCCGGCGTTCGGCCGTCCTGCAATGGACACGAATCCGGTACGGTGCTCGGCAGGCATTTACGCCCCGGCGCCCACTGGGGAATGGGTGGGAGCGCGTGAGACGCGCACTTCTTCTACGCGCCGATCATTCGCGGCAAGAACTTCAACACGAATCCCGCCGCGCTCGACCGCTTCACCCGCTTTCGGCACATGGCCCAACCACTCGGTAACCAATCCGCCGACGGTGGTCGATTCCGTGTCTTCTTCCGGACGAAACTCGAGCAGGTCATGCAACCGATCCAGGTCGAGGCTTCCGGATGCGACGAAGACGTGATCCGCTTCCTGCTTTACGTCACGGTCGGGTTCGTGCTCGTCGCGAATCTCACCAAGTATCTCTTCGACGACATCTTCCATCGTCGCAAGTCCGGCGGTGTTGCCGTACTCATCCACCACTACGACCATATGCGACCCATCGTGTTGCATCTGGCGCAGGAGTTGGCTCACAGGCTTCGTTTCCGGGACGAGCGGCAGCTTGCGAAGCACCGACCCAAGGGGACGATGCTTCCGGTCTTCCTCGTCGAGTTCGAACATGTCCCGGACGTGAACAAATCCGATCATGTTGTCGATGTTCTTCCGGTACACCGGGATCCGGGAGTACTGCTCGTGAATAACAAGCTGCCGCAGATCTTCTAACGACTTGTCCACCGAGATAGCCACAATGGACGGGCGAGGCGTCATTACCTCGCGGACGCTCTTGTCCCCGAATGCAACCACTGACTGAATGAGCTTGCGGTCTTCTTCTTCGAGAATGCCCTCTTCGGCGCCTGCCGCGATGAAGGCTTCGACGTTCTCGGCCGAATCGACGGGCGCGTCTTCCTTTCGCACACTACTGTCGAGGTCGAGGAGCGAACCGAAGATCCTGACCAGTTCGGCCAGGGGGCGCCCGGCATAACCGATGATCTTAATGACCGGAACCAGGCGTGTCAGCCAGTGCCCATCGCTTCTTCTGTAGAGGAGCAAAGGGAGCAGGTAAACAAAGACAAGCATGGCCAGAAGCGAACAGAAGATCGCTTCGAGAACCGCCTGCCATGCGCCCACCTGAGGCCGCACCAGTGTGCACAGATAGAAAACACCGATCAGGAACAGAAGCACGTGCTTGACCAGCGAGAACGACAAAGAGCCGAGTTCCAGCTCAAGCCCAATCTGGCTCGCTAAGGTCTCGCGGAAATATACCAGAGACTGAGTTTCGCGGCGGATAATCCGGATGGATTCAAGATACAGAAGCTGTATGTGCGAAACGAAGCCCAGCAGTACGGTAAGTCCGAACGCCAGGCCGAGACATAAGAACGTCATGCGCGCACCGCCGTCGCGGTCTTGGTCCGGACAATCAACGTGACCGGGAGATCGAAATGGCAACGCCATTTCTTTTCGGCCCGAGACATCGCGCCACGATCAGTCTCATGATCCATCCCGGTCAGATGAAGCAAACCGTGCAGCATCAGCACGCGAATTTCATCCACGAGGCTGTGGCGGAATGACTTTGCCTGGGCGTTCGCCCGTTCAACGGAGATGGCCAATTCTCCGAGATGACCAGGCATGCCGGAAGGGAAAGACAACACATCAGTCGGGTAATCGTGCCCGAGAAACTCCTTATTCAACCTCTGCAACTCGCGATCATTCGTGATCAGCGACGTGAACGGCAGTCCGTCCGCAGCGTCTTCGGATAGTTTTCGAGAGAAATTGCTCAGAAGGCGCTTCTCAGGCGGAGTCAGTCGGAGTTTTACGGGAAGAGTTTTGAATAAGACTGTACTGTCACCAGGTGACATAGTTAGTTGGCAGGCAGAGATGGATCCGCAGGAATTTCAACAGTGATTTCAGGGCTTAGTTCGCCTTCATTCACACCAGCCGTCTCGTCCGACGGGCGACCTTGACCGTTTTCGCCACGCAGCTTGAAGGCTAGCTGGCGGCCTGCTCCGATCTGTTCGTTGTACCGGTCGTAAGCCTTAACGATTCTCTGGACCAGGACGTGGCGGACAACGTCTTTCTCATCGAAGTTCACGAAAGCGATTCCTTCCACGCCGGCGAGCACGTCGAGCGCATTCAGCAATCCACTTTTTCGCCCGGACGGCAAGTCGATCTGGGTCTGATCGCCGGTGACCACCATCTTCGAATTGAATCCTTGACGAGTCAGGATCATCTTCATCTGCTCGATCGTGGTGTTTTGAGCTTCATCCAAGATGATAAAGCAGTCGCTCAGGGTCCTTCCACGCATGAACGCGAGCGGTGCAATCTCGATGACATTCTTCTCCAGAAGCTTCTCGACCTTATCAGGATCGATCATGTCAAAGAGAGCATCGTAGAGCGGACGCAGATAGGGATCGACTTTCTCCTGGAGTGTGCCCGGTAGAAATCCCAGGTGTTCTCCAGCCTCAACAGCAGGTCGGGTCAGGATCAGACGGCTCACCCGCTTGTTCAGGATTGCCGAAACTGCCATAGCCACCGCGAGGTAGGTTTTTCCCGTACCAGCGGGTCCCACGCCAAAAGTCAGGTCGTGGTGCTCGATTGCGTCTACATACCGGCGCTGGTTGACCGTCTTCGGAGCCAGAACTTTCTTACCGAAGCTTCGCGATCTGCCGCTTTCGACCAGCCGGCGCAAGGACACGTTACCGTCTGCCGTAACCACCCGCAGGTAATTATTCAGGTCACCGCTGTTGAACGTGGCGCCTTCCTTCACCAGGTCGACGTAGTCGCCAAGGATCTGCTCGGCCCTGCGAACCTGGTCTTCATCTCCTTCTAATTCAAGCAGATTCCCTTCCTTCAGGTGGGTGCGCAGTCCGAGCTGTGACTCGAGTAGCCGAATATTTTCATCACGAGTTCCGAATAGGGATTCGATACCTCGCGAGATCTGAACAGAAGCCTTCATCAAATCAGAGTTGGGAAACGTTTGGCGGTGCCGCGGGAATAAACACTGGTGTGGACAGGAGAGGAATTACGCGATTGCTGAACAGCAAGGGTGCGAATCGAGATCGTGTAAGGGTTATAAGCGTCCCTCCCGGGGCTTATACACGACGATTATAACAGGTTTCAGCCTAGGATTTCCCTTTAAAACACGCCTAGAACTTGCAGCTTACGTGGAAGTCACGGGTCGGGAACTCTCGAGTAGTACCAGGTTGACTTAACTCGGGATCCGTCAACTTTTGCCGTCTCCCAAAGCTACAGTCACAATCCCGATAAAAATATCTCACGCAGTTTTTACCGGCGTTGATTGAATAATTTACCTAAAGCCGTGAGAACTTTCTGCCGATAAGGTGTGCCGTTTTTTCGGTCCCGAGTGATAGCTTCGAGTCGTTCGCAGGGGGCTGACGGAGATCAGCTTTGAGCTTATCCGCACGAGCGGAGGGGGCTTCACACGAGGAGACAACATGGGTTTGCTAATCGAGATGCCGGTACGGGAAACAGCTTCGGACGATAGCAGGGCATCCGAGACAGAGAGCGGCACTTCATTCGCCAGCGTCGATTTTTCGGTCTGGAAGAATGCACCGAAAGAACGGACTGCAGCTTACTTCCCCACGTACTCCACGATTTCGAGAGCCATGCAAGCAGCGATGCGCGGCTGGGTGCGCGAATGGTTCAACGCCAATCCGGAAATCCTAATGCGGCCTTACAGCGCATACCCGGTGCTGGTTTTTCAATGCACTCACCCGTTCGCAGGAAAAGCCACCAACGTGTTCACTTACGACATTCAACAGACGGAGGCGTTGAATCGGGCATTCACGTCGGCTGCGAGCAAGCTCGGGCGCGAGTTGAAAACGCTCGACACGAAGAAGTATGCCTGGCTGACGCGCGAACATTACTTCGCATATCGCAGCAAGGAAGTTGTGAAGTACGTGATGAAAAATCGCCGAGCGATTTATCGCATGTTGAACGTCGAAACGATGCTGATGGACAGCATCTTGAAGTTCGCGATCATCGACGTTCCGAAGCTCGGCCTGGATGCGGCGCTCGTCGTTCTGCGGCGTGCGTTCAATACCCAGTTGCACCGGTTTTCAGACGAGTTCGATATGAGCGCCCGGACAGAAGAACTACTCGCGATTGCAACCGCCGCCCTCACCGGCCAATCGGCCCCGGAGAGCACGGCGGATACGGAGAAGGCCAACGCGAATGTGGTTGAAATGCCGCGCAAGGTAGCGGCCGTGCTTGAGATGCCGCTCGCAGCATAGAAGTAGAACTTCGAAGCGCAAAACGGACGTTGGCCTCCATCAGGTCAACGTCCCGTTTTGTGTTTTTGCGAGAGCTCTAGAGTTTCACCGTTACGGTCTTGATCTCCGAGTATTGCTGGAGACCGTACTCGCCCAACTCGCGACCGATGCCGGACTGCTTAAAGCCGCCAAACGGCGCCGCGGCGTCGAAGACATCGAAACAGTTCACCCAGACCGTCCCCGCACGAACGTTATTCGCGATGTAATGAGCATGGCCAATGTCACGCGTCCAGACTGCCGCCGCTAAGCCGTAGATCGTCTTGTTCGCGCGCTCGATCAGATCATCCATATCCTTGAATTTCAGGATGCTCATCACGGGCCCGAAGATCTCCTCCTGGGCAATCTTCATTTCGTCTTTAACATCGGCAAACACCGTGGGCGCAACGAAGTAGCCGCGCTCGCCTACCCGCTCGCCCCCGCACATCAGCCGGGCGCCTTCCCGCTTGCCGGCATCCACGTAACTCAGAACTTTTGTGAACTGGTCATTGTCCACTTGCGGACCCTGTTCGGTCACCTTGTCCATCGGATCACCGACCCGGCGGCGCTTAGCGCGTTCCGTACTGCGTTCCACAAACTCGTCGTAGACTTTCTCTTCCACGAAGACGCGAGATCCGGCGCAACAGCACTGGCCCTGATTGAAGAAAAGTGCGAAGTGCGAACCCTCTACAGCCTGGTTCATGTCAGCGTCTGCCAAGACAATGTTGGGACTCTTTCCGCCCAGCTCCAGCGTGACTCGCTTCAGGTTCGTTTCGGCCGCCGCCTTCATGATCAGGTGGCCCACTTCGGTCGACCCGGTGAAAGCGATCTTGTCGACGTCCATGTGCCGCGCGAGCGCTCCACCCGCTGTCGGACCGTAGCCAGGGAGTATGTTGACCACGCCCTCCGGGAAACCGGCTTCCAGAATTAATTCACCGATACGTAAAGCCGTCAGCGGAGTTTGCTCCGCCGTTTTCATCACGACGGTATTGCCACACGCCAACGCCGGAGCAAGTTTCCAAGCCTGCATGAGCAACGGGAAATTCCAAGGGATGATCTGGCCCACAACGCCGACCGGCTCGTGGCGTGTGTAGCAGAAGTAGTCGCCATTGATCGGGATCGTTTTGCCCTGGATCTTATCTGCCCATCCTGCGTAATAGCGGTAGCAGGCGATCACCAACGGCAGATCAGCCGTCCGGGCTACATGCTTCGGTTTGCCATTGTCGAGAGATTCGAGAGTGGCCAACTCATCAGCATTGTGCTCGATCAGGTCGGCGAGTCTGTTGAGAAGCTTGCCGCGTTCGGACGCTGACATACGCCGCCAAGGCGCTTTCGCGTGAAATGCTTTCCTGGCAGCTTTTACCGCCAGATCCACATCAGGAGCATCAGCCTCGGCAACGTTCGCAATGACATCCCCTGTAGCCGGGTTGACAGTCTCGAAAGTTTTTCCCGAAATGCTATCTACCCACTTGTTGTCGATCAGAATCTTGGTGGGGAATCGCAGGTTCTGCGTGCTTTGCGTGTCGGTAAGAACAGTGGACATAAGTTCTCCTTTTCCTCCGGCCATCGTGGCTGGATGTTTACGGAGTTATGATATGCCAGCCGAATCAGGTTGCCTGCGGCACAGGCGCAACCGTGACCCGCTTCCACTTTTTGCCGACGCGAATCACCAATAACTGCGGGGGTTCAGGCATCACCAACTCTTTCGAGATGGCGTTATTGATTTCCACCGCGCCCGATTTCACTTTTCGCGTGGCGTCGCTATTACTTTCGGCCAAGCCAATTGCGGCGATCAGCTTGTCGATGCGAATTCCGCGATCGGTCCACGCCGCAGCGGGTACGTTGACTGTCTCGGTATCTGCGGGTTCAAGCCCCTGGCGCACCTCGCGGTCGAATGCACCGCGCGCGCCGTCCGCCTCGGCACCGCCATGGAAATCGGCAACGATGCGACGTGCGAGATCCATCTTCACGTTCATGGGGTTCCGCTGACCGGCCTGGACAGACGCCTCCAGCGCTTTGATCTCGCTCTCCGGTATATCCGTCAGCAACGTGTAGTAGCGGTACATCAAGGCGTCGCTGATACCCATGATCTTGCGGAACATCACCTTGGGAGGCTCGGTGATCCCAATGTAGTTCCCTTTCGACTTGGACATCTTTTCGATGCCATCCGTGCCTTCCAGAATGGGTACGGTCGCTACGATCTGTGGCTTCTGCCCGTAATCTCGCTGGAGCTCGCGTCCTACAAGGAGGTTGAATGTCTGGTCAGTTCCGCCCATCTCCACGTCACATTTAATCGCGACGGAGTCGTAGCCCTGCGCCAGAGGATAGAGCAGCTCATGAACAGAGATCGGAATTCCGTTCTTATATCGATTGCTGAAGTCTTCGCGCTCCAGAATGCGCGCGACTGTGTACTTGGAGCAAAGACGAATAAGGTCTTCGAACCGGAGGCTTTCAAGCCATGCGCTATTGAAAAGCACTTCGGTCTTTTCAGGATGGAGAATCTTAAAGACCTGCGACTTGTAGGTCTCTGCATTCGCCGCAATGCTTTCGCGCGTCATCGGCGGACGCGTGACATTGCGGCCGCTAGGGTCACCAATCAGGCCAGTCATGTCCCCAATCAGGAAGATGACCGTATGCCCGAGATCCTGAAAGTGCTTCATCTTCCTGAGCAGCACGGTATGGCCGAGATGAAGGTCGGGCGCGGTGGGATCGAAGCCGGCCTTCACGCGTAGCGGCTTTCCACTTTTGAGCGACTCGGTAAGGCGCTCCTTCAGATCCTCTTCCCGAATGAGTTCGGCGAGACCTTTCTTCAGATAAGTTAATTGCTGATCGACAGGAAGAAACGACACGTTCGCTTTCAATTGTAGAGGGCCTGGAGGCTCTCTCGTCCCGGCGAACCGCTGATGAGCTCGCTGCCGCGGGTACGCTATGCTTCTGCAATCGCATGGTTCTTCATCCGATCGATTGGATCATTGCTGCCGCTTGCCTTCTGATCTGCTTTCTACCGGCACTCGCGTTCGGCAGACGGTCAGGCAAGAGCACGTCTGAATTCTTTGCGTCGGGAAGATCCGTCCCCTGGTGGCTGGCCGGGATTTCGCTCGTGGCAACCACGTTTTCGAGTGACACGCCTAACCTGGTCGCGAACATCGTTCGAACGCAGGGTGTTGCCGGCAACTGGCAATGGTGGGCATTCACCTTAACGGGAGTCTCGACCGTCTTCTTCTATGCAAGGTTGTGGAGACGCTCGGGTGTGTTGACAGACCTCGAATTCTACGAACTTCGGTATTCGGGCAAATCAGCAACGGGTTTGCGCGGATTCCGGGCTGTGTACCTCGGTCTGCTGTTTAACTGCCTGATCATGGCGACGGTTAATCTGGCCGCCTGTAAGATCGCGACGATTTTGTTTGGATTGAGCCGCTGGCAAACGCTCGCCGCAGTCGGCTTGTTGAACGTCGCCTTTGCCGCGCACTCCGGGCTTTGGGGCGTGCTGGTCATCGACATGTTTCAGTTCTTTATCAAAATGGCCGCAGTGATCGCCGCGGCTTACTTTGCCGTGAAGCTACCCGAAGTCGGAGGCCTGAGCGGGCTGGTAGCGAAGCTCGGCACAAGAACGGGACCTGGCGGCCTGCATTACCTCAATATGCTGCCGAACTTCCGTGATAACTGGGAGCTGGCCGTAGCGGTTTTCGTCATGCCCATTGCGGTGCAATGGTGGGCGGTCTGGTACCCCGGTGCTGAACCCGGAGGCGGCAGCTATGTGGCA
>Ga0308176_10000465_pt1 | contig 25877 bp, 22 predicted proteins | sample PhyCR2_3_FD_203890 | JGI IMG/M metagenome (GOLD analysis project Ga0308176, IMG submission 203890) | Soil microbial communities from UC Gill Tract Community Farm, Albany, California, United States - DLSLS.C.R2 | ecosystem: Environmental > Terrestrial > Soil > Agricultural land | place: USA... | reverse complement strand
TCTCGGCGGAGGCCATCAGCGGGTGCCACTGCTCGTGCGACGTGGCGTCCAGCGGCGCCCAGGCCAGGTCGGAGTCGATGTGGTCGGCGTTGTGGACGATGAGCAGGCGGTCCGCGGCCGGCTCGACGTCGTACTCCACACCGTCCCGCCTGGGCGCGACGACCCGGAACTGTCCCGTGGGGTCGGCGGAGTCCAGCATCCACACCTCGGACGTGGTCTTCGAGCCGAGCCCGATCATCACCCACTTGTCGTCGCGGGAGGAGCCGATGCCCATCCAGAACCGCTCGTCGAGCTCCTCGAGGACGAGGACGTCGTCCTCGGCAGGCGTGCCCACCTGGTGGCGCCAGACCTGGTGCGGCCGCCACGCCTCGTCCACCCGGGTGTAGAACACGTGCCGGCCGTCGAGCGAGAACACGCACCCGTAGCCGATGTCCTCGACGGCCGCGTCGAGGACGCGGCCGTCGCGAAGGTCCTTGACCCGCAAGGCGAAACGTTCGTCGCCAGCCGTGTCCACGGCATACGCCAGGCGGCTGTGGTCGTGGCTCACGGTGAGGGCGCCCAGGGAGAAGAAGTCGTGCCCCTTCGCCTCTGCGTTGCCGTCGAGCAGCACCTGCTCCCCCGGCACGTCGGCGCCCGGCTCCGGCATGGGCCGCGGCTGCCCCACCACCCGTGGTGCACGGCACTCGACGGAGTACTGCGCCCCCTCGAAGCTGCGCGAGTAGTACCACCACGGGCCGCTCGCGACCGGCACGGACAGGTCGGTCTCCTGCGTGCGCGAGCGGATCTCCTCGAAGATCTGCTCACGCAGCGGCTGGAGGCCGGCGGTCACCGCCTCGGCGTAGGCGTTCTCCGCCTCGAGGTGCGCGACCACGGCCGGGTCGTCCTTGTCGCGCAGCCACTCGTAGGGGTCGACGACGACGTCGCCGTGGTGCTCGCGGGTGGTGTCGCGCTTGTCGGCGACGGGCGGGGTCGGGGTGGCCACGTCGTCAACCGGCCAGGCAGCGCGGGCCGAGGATGACCTTGAGGTCACCGAACAACGACTCGGTGGCGTTGACGCGGTAGGCGTCCTCGAGGCGCATCAGCACCGAGCGGCCGGGCTGGCTCAGCCGCACCCGGACCTCGGTCGAGCCGGGGTGGGACGACAGCACGGACTTGAGCTCCTCGATCTTGTCCGTGGTCGCACGGTTGCTGTCGATCGTCACGACGACCGGTCCGCGCGGGCCCTCGGAGATGTCGGGCAGCAGCAGGTCGGAGGCGTAGATCGACGGGGTGTCGTCGCGGCGGTTGACTCGCCCCTTGACGACGACGACCGCGTCGTGGGTCAACATCGTCGACACCGTCATGTAGGCGGAGGGGAAGAAGAGGCACTCGATGGCGCCCTCGAGGTCCTCCACCGTGACGATCGCCCAGAGGTCCCCCTTCTTGGTGCGCTTGACCGACAGCCCGGTGATGAGACCCGCGATGGTCACGTTGGACCCCTCGGGCTTGCCGTCCTCGGCGGTCAGGCTCGCGATCGAGGTGTCGGCGTGGTGGGTCAGCACGTGCTCGATCCCGAACAGCGGGTGGTCGGAGACGTAGAGCCCGAGCATCTCGCGCTCGAAGCCGAGCAGGGTCTTCTTGTCCCACTCGATGGCGGGGATGGGCGGCAGGACGGCGAAGTCGGGGGTCTCGCTGCCGGCGTCGTCGCCGAAGCCACCGAAGAGGCTGTCCTGCCCGATCGCTTCCTGGCGCTTGATGTCGACGAAGTTGTCGATGTAGTCCTCGTGCACGCGGTGCAGCCCCTGGCGCGACTCGGCCAGCCCGTCGAAGGCGCCCGACTTGATGAGCGACTCGATGGTGCGCTTGTTGCACACGACGGCCGGGGACTTGGACAGGAAGTCCTTGAACGAGGTGAACCGGCCCTTCTCCTCGCGTGCCTGCACGATCGCCTCGACGACGTTGTGGCCGACGTTGCGGATGGCCTGGAGCCCGAACCGGATGTCGGTGCCGACCGCCGCGAACCGCGCCACCGAGTCGTTGACGTCCGGAGGCAGCACCTTGATGCCCATCCGTCGGCACTCGCCGAGGTAGAGGGCGGACTTGTCCTTGTCGTCACCCACGGAGGTGAGCAGTGCTGCCATGTACTCGGCGGGGTAGTTCGCCTTGAGGTAGCCGGTCCAGTAGGAGACCAGGCCGTATGCCGCGGTGTGGGCCTTGTTGAACGCGTAGTCCGAGAACGGGACCAGGACGCCCCACAGCGCGGCGATCGAAGCCTCGTTGAAGCCGTTCTTCTTCATGCCCTCGGAGAAGGGCACGTACTCGGCGTCGAGCACCTCCTTCTTCTTCTTGCCCATGGCCCGGCGGAGCAGGTCTGCGTTGCCGAGCGTGTAGCCGGCGAGCTTCTGGGCGATCTCCATGACCTGTTCCTGGTAGATCACCAGGCCGTGGGTCGTGCCCAGGATGGGCTCCAGCGCGGTCACCATCTCGGGCTGGAGCTTGCCCTTGAGCTGCGGGTCGAGCGGTGTCAGCTCCTGCTTGCCGTTCTTGCGCAGGGCGAAGTTGGTGTGGGCATTGACGCCCATCGGGCCGGGACGGTACAGCGCGAGGGCGGCGGAGATGTCCTCGAAGTTGTCGGGCTGCATCAGCTTGAGCAGGGTGCGCATGCCGCCGCCGTCGAGCTGGAAGACGCCGAGGGTGTCCCCGCGACCCAACAGCTGGTAGGTGGCCGGGTCGGTCATGTCCTTGGACAGCGCGTCGAGGTCGATCTCCTCGCCCCGGTTGGCGCGCACGTTGTCGATCGCGTCGTCGAGGATGGTCAGGTTGCGCAGCCCCAGGAAGTCCATCTTGACCAGGCCGAGGGCCTCACAGCTCGGGTAGTCGAACTGGGTGATCACCTGGCCGTCCTGGAGCCGGCGCATGATCGGGATGACGTCGACCAGCGGCTCGCTGGACATGATGACGCCGGCCGCGTGCACGCCCCACTGGCGCTTGAGGCCCTCGAGTCCCAACGCCGTGTCGACGATCTCCTTGAAGTGCGGCTCGGTCTCGACGAGGGCTCGGAAGTCGACGCCCTCGTTGTAGCGCTTGTGCTCCTTGTTGTAGATCTCGGCGAGCGGCACGCCCTTGCCCATGACGTCCGGCGGCATCGCCTTGGTGAGCTGCTCCCCCACGACGAACGGGTGCCCCATCACCCGCGCGGCGTCCTTGACGGCCTGCTTGGCCTTGATCGTGCCGTAGGTGACGATCTGCGCGACGCGGTCCGCGCCGTACTTGTCGGTGACGTACTTGATGACCTCACCGCGCCGGCGCTCGTCGAAGTCGACGTCGAAGTCGGGCATCGACATGCGCTCCGGGTTGAGGAACCGCTCGAAGATCAGGCCGTGCGGGATCGGGTCGAGGTCGGTGATCCGCATGGCGTACGCGCACATCGAACCGGCACCGGACCCGCGGCCCGGCCCGACGCGGATCCCGTTGCGCTTGGCCCAGTTGATGAAGTCGGCGACGACGAGGAAGTACCCGGCGTACCCCTTCGAGACGATCACGTCCGTCTCGTAGGCGGCCTGCTTCGTGGCGTACTCCGGCACGCCCTCGGGGAACCGCTCGACCAGCCCCTTCTCCACCTCCTTGACGAACCAGCTCTGCTCGTTATCCCCCGGCGGGCAGGGGAACTTCGGCATGAAGCGCCCCTCCCCCTCGGTGAACGAGATGTCGCACATCTCGGCGATGAGCAGGGTGTTGTCGCACGCCTCGGGCAGCTCGCGCCAGGTGTGGCGCATCTCGGCCGGGCTCTTGAGGTAGAAGTCGTCGGCGTCGAACTTGAACCGGTTGGGGTCCATGAGGGTCGAACCGGACTGCACGCACAGCAGGGCCGAGTGCGCCTTGGCGTCCTCGGGGCTGGTGTAGTGCAGGTCGTTGGTCGCGACGAGCGGCAGGTCGAGCTCGCGGGCCACCCGCAGCAGGTCCTTCTGCACCCGCCGCTCGATGTCGAGGCCGTGGTCCATCAGCTCGCAGAAGTAGTTCTCCGCACCGAGGATGTCCCTCATGTCGCTGGCAGCCTGGAGCGCCTCGCGGTACTGCCCGAGCCGTAGCCTCGTCTGGATCTCGCCCGACGGGCACCCGGTGGTGCCGATCAGGCCGTCGGAGTACTGGCTGAGCAGCTCACGGTCGATCCGCGGCCACTTGGCATAGACCTGGTCGAGGCTGGCCATGGAGTCCATGCGGAACAGGTTGTGCAGGCCGTTGTTGTTCCTGGCCAGCAGGATCATGTGCGTGTATGCCCCCGAGCCGGAGACGTCGTCGCCGGCCTGGTGGTCCTCGCCCCACTTGACCCGGGTCTTGTCGGTGCGGTGGGTGCCCGGCGTGACGTAGGCCTCGACGCCGATGATCGGCTTGACCCCGGTCCCCTGCGCCTTCTTCCAGAACTCGTAGGCCCCGAAGACGTACCCGTGGTCGGTCGTCGCGAGCGCCGGCATCCCCATCTCGGCCGCACGCGTGAACAAGTCGCCGATGCGTGCCGCGCCATCGAGCATGGAGTACTCGGTGTGCACGTGCAGGTGCACGAACGAGTCGGTCTGGCTCGATCGGGAGGCGGGCTGCGAGGACATCAGAGCGATCGTAATCGGGGGGTACCGACAGTCCTAAGGGACGCGCCTGCCTGTGACGGATGAGGCGCATGGTATGCCGCGTTGCCGGCCAACCGCGGCTCGGTCACCGCCTCGACGAGGCCGGGAAGGACAGGGCCGACAACCCAGCCGTGACCTCCGCGTCGTGGACGGTTCGGGGGCCTTGCGGTCCTCAGGCGGAGCACCGGGCCGCGCATCCATCCGGTCAGGTCCTGCGTCGCAGCCTGTCCATCTCCTCCTGGATCCTGCGCTCACCGGCGCTCGGCCACAGCACGTCCCACACGTGGAACGCCAGCCCGATGCCCCACCCGAAGATCGGAAACACTGGCCAGAAGAAGCCGCTGCTGGTGGTGTACCAGATGGCGATGAGCAGGAGGTTGACAGAACAGTAGGCCAGGACATGGGCCATCAGTCCGCGCTTGTCCTGCAGGCGCTTGATGGCTTGCTGCCTGAGCTCCCGGTCCCGTTCGGTGGCGGTCCCGGCCTCCTCCTGCGTGATCTTCTCTCTCATCGGCCACGCCTCCCTTCTCCGACAAGCCTGTCTTGCGACTGCCGACACGGTCAGGGACCTTCGGCCCTCTCCGCGATCGTGGCAGGGACCCAGAGTTCGGTTGGAGAGGAGTACGACATGACAGGCAGCGCCAGCCAACCACCGAGCGCAGTCGTGGTCCGGATCGACGGCCATGCGACCGGAGACCGAGCTGTCGACGCGGCGATCTCCCAGGCCCGCACCCTGCACCGGCCGCTGCACCTGGTCTTCGCAACCGGTATCGGGGTGGTCCCCTGGACCCCCGAGCTGCTCGCGGCACGGGACCGGCTCACGATGCGGTGCCACGAGCGGGCGGTGGCCCTCGCGCCCGACCTGGACATCAGCTGGGCGGTCCGCGTCGCCGATCCGGCAGCCATGCTGGTCGCGGCGAGCGCGTCTGCGGCGCTGGTGGTGCTGACCGAGTCGGGCCTGGGGCACGGTGGCGACGTGCTGCTGGGTGGGACGACCCACAAGGTGGTCGCCCACGCCCATTGCCCAGTGATGGTGGTGCCCCGCCGGGGCGACTCCAGCGACCGGGGACCGGTGGTCGTCGGAGTGGACATCGCCGAGCACTCGGTACCCGCCCTCGCATGGGCCTTTGCCGAGGCGTCGGCTCGTGGTGCGCGCCTGGTCGCCGTGCACGCCTGCTGGTGGGAGGAGCCGAGCCTGCTGCTCGATGGCCCACCCGAGGACGAGCCGGCCTGGGCGGACATCGTCGACGCCCAGGGCCTGGAGCTCTCCGAGATGCTGGCGGGCTGGCGTGAGAAGTACCCCGACGTCGAGGTGGAGCCGACGGTCGTCCACGAGCACCCCGCCATGGCACTCGAGGACTGGTCGCTGCGTTCGCCCCTCCTCGTCGTGGGGTCCCGGGGGCGTGGTGGGTTCGCCGGGCTCCTGCTCGGCTCGGTGAGCGGGCATGCCGTGCACCACGCCCACTGCCCGGTGGTCGTGGTGCCGTCCAGGCCGAGAGGTCCGGGAAGCTCGAAGGGTGAGGGGCTGTCATGAGCGTCGAGCGGAGCGGGATCGTGGTCGGTTACGACGGCTCGCCCGGTGCGCAGGTCGCACTCGACTGGGCAGCCGAGGCAGCCCGGCGCCACGGTGAGCCGTTGCTCGTCGTGCACGCCCTCGAGGCGAACCCCGGCTCCGCCTCACCGGGGTTCAGCGCGATGCCTGCCACGGCCCGGTTCGCACAGGGTGCGCGCACGGTCGTGGACGAAGCGCTCGCGAGGGTCGCGCCCCGGCTGGGGCAGGAGCAGGTCAGCGCCCAGGTCGTCCAGACCAGCGCCTCCGCAGGCCTCGTCGACGCCTCGGAGAAGGCCGTCATGGTCGTGACCGGGTGCCGCGGGAGATCGCGGCTCGCCGCCGGCCTGCTGGGATCGGTGTCCTATGCCGTCACGGCACACGCCCAGTGCCCGGCAGTCGTCGTCCGGGGCGAGCAGCCCGGCCAGCCGGACCCCGCACACAAGGTGGTCGTCGGCGTCGACGACTCCGGCGCCTCGGAACGTGCTCTCGACCTGGCCGCCGGGATGGCGGCTGCGGCGGGTGCATCGCTGCACGTCGTCACCGTGGGTTCCCTCGCGTCGCCGGAGTCGTGGGCGTACGTCGAGACGTCCGCCGCCGGGTCGAAGCACACGCACGCCGCGGCGGAGGAGCTCGAGCAGACCACCGAGCGCGCGGCGGCGCGGGCCAGACGTGTCCACCCTGACCTGCCCGTCGAGGCCGAGGTGCTGTTCGGGCACCCGGGCCTGGTCCTGGCCGAGCTCGCCCAGCAGGCAGGGCTGCTCGTCGTCGGCAGCCGGGGGCGTGGCGGGTTCACGGGACTGCTCCTCGGGTCGGTGAGCCACCGGGTGGTCCACGAGGCGTCCTGCGCCGTGATGGTGGTGCACGCGGACGACTGACTCGCGGGCCGGCCCGCTTGGGGCCGACTGACATCCAGGGGCTCCGGCCCCCTGACGGACCTCCCCGGTGCGCAGAGCCAGGCGACGACGGGCGCCCTGGTGAGTGACCGGCCTAATGATCGGCGCTCGGACGGTTGGCGCTGTGCTGGTTGCCGTCCGGCCGTGGGATGAGCCCGACGGCACGCTGGTTGGCGTCCGGCCTTGGGATGAGCCCAAGGGCACCCGCCTCCTCCCACAGCTCGTCGCGCACCCGGGGATGGGCGGCGTCCCCGATGAGTGCCCGGGCCTGCGCGTACTGGTCCCGGCCGAACAGCGGTGCGACGCCCTGCTCGGTCACCACTGCGCTCGGCTGGAAGGAGGTGACCGGCTCGTCGAGCAAGGGCACGATGGTCGAGATGTCCGCCCTGGGGTGCCAGCTGCGCAGCGCGATGAGGGCCTGGCCTCCTCGCGAGTGCAGGGCGCCCACGACGAAGTCGCTCTGGCCCCCGTATCCGGAGTAGATCGACCCGCCCACCCGAGAGGCGTTGACCTGCCCGTACAGGTCCACCTCGAGTGCGGTGTTGATGCTGGTCATCTGCGGGTTGGCCGCGATCAGTGCGGGGCTGTTCGTCTTCTCGGTCCGCAGCATGCGGATCCGGGGGTTGTGGTCGACGTGTTCGTAGAGCTCGGGAGACCCGAAGCAGAACGACGCGGTCACCGGCCTGTCCGGATCGAGCGCGCCGGCCCGCTCGAGGGTGAGCAACCCGTCGGAGAACATCTCCGTCCAGATCCCGAGCCCCCGACGCCCGACCAGCCCGCCGACCGCGGCGTCGGGGACGGCCCCGATCCCCATCTGCAGGGTGGCACCGTCCGGGACGCGTTCAGCGAGCCGGCGCGCAACCAGCTGGCTCGCCTCGTCGGGCACCTGGTGCGCCGGGGATGGAAGCGGGCTGTCGACCTCCACGGTGAAGTCCACCCACGACTCGTCGACGAGCGCGTCACCGAAGGTGTACGGCATCGCAGGGTTCACCACGGCGACGACGAGCCCGCCCCGCGCCCGACACGCCTCCAGAGCCGCGGGGAGAACGTTGACCTCGGCGCCCAGGCTGAGGTGCCCGTTCTCCGGTGGTGCGCAGTGCACGAGGACGACGTCCGGCGCAGTGGTGGTGGCGAACAGCTGTGGCACGAGCGAGAGGCGGCAGGGAAGGTACTGCAGCGCGTGGTGGCGGCGCGTGCCCGGTCCGACGAAGGGCGTCTCCGCCACGACACCGTCACGGTCCGGCAGGCCGCACGCGGCGTTGAGCACCCAGATCCGGTATGCCGGCAGGGCACGGTCAAGGGCGGCGACCGCCGCCCACGGGGTCGAGCAGTTGCCGCTCACCACCACTCGCGGCGTTCCCGGGAGGGCGGACAGCAGGCGCTCGAGCTGCTCGAGCCCGATGACCCTCACGTGGCCGACGCCATTCGCTGCGATGCGGCGGAGCGGGGCGGACGAGCTCGGCGCACGACCAACCCTGCCGGGCCGTCGGGCGCGCCGGCCCGCTCTGCCGACACCCCCGAGGGGAGGACGAGGACGTCGCACGGGGCATCGTCGAGCACTCCCCTGGCCACGGAGTCCCGGACCAGCCCGGCCAAGGTTCCGCCACCGCGCGTCCCGACGACGACGAGGTCCCCCGGCCGGGCTCCGAGCAGCAGCGCGGTGAGCGCCGGGGCCTCGAGCACCACCACGTGCACGGGAACGGCAGCGCACTCGGGGATGGCCCTGAGGGCCCGCCACACGGCGTGCTGGGTCTGGTCCACCGTGTCGCGCGCCGCCCCGCGTGACGCCGCCACCACCTCGAGACCCGTCTCGCGCAGGGCCGCTTCCCGAGCCGCCAGGCGCAGCAGGTCCGGGTGGTCGGTCTCCGGGCGCCAGCCGACCTTCACCCGCGTCCTGACCTGCTCCGTCACCGGAAGAGGCAGACGTTGCTCCGCTCCCGGCACGAGGACCGGGACGCGCAGCCGGTGCACCAGCTCATCACTCGTGGATGCCAGCGAGAACGCGGACTGGCCACCACCGCCGTGGCTCCCGAGCACGAGGAGGAAGGCTCGGTCGGCCAACGCGGTCATCCTGGGGTCCTCCGCCGAGGTCACGACGAGCGTCTCCACAAGGACGGTTGGGTCTGCGACGCGCGCCAGCGAGGCCGCGCGTTTGACGATGGCCACCGCGCGGGCCACCTCCGCCGCCTCGGCCGCCCGCAGCTCCATCAACCGGGACGCGGTCGTGGGGCGGGCCACCGCCAGCAGCAGGACCGCTGCGCGACGGGCGGCCGCCTCCCGCACCGCCACGCTCACCGCCCGGAGCGAGTACCACGAGCCGTCGCAGCCCGCCACGACGACGTCGGAGCTCGTGATCTCGTCGGTCATGGCCGCTCGCCACCTCGTGTCAGGCGTTGTTCCCGGTACCACGCTCTGACGGATCCGGGCCCCGCACACGGGTCGAAGGTCCCTGTCGCACATCGACCGCTGCGCCCATGATGACGACATGACCGCACCATTGCTCGTGCCCTTCGCCGAGGGTGACCGGTCGATGGTCGACCTCCTCGGCGGAAGGGGCGCAGGCCTCGCCGAGCTGACCCGGATCGGCCTGCCAGTCCCTGCCGGGTTCACGATCACTACCCGGGCCTGTCGTGAGTACCTCGACCAGAGCCGGGTGCCCGAGTCCCTTGAACAGCAGGTCCGCGACGCCGTGGCCGTGCTCGAGGGTGCCACCGGACGTCGCTTCGGTGACCCGCACCGGCCACTGCTGCTGTCCGTCCGTCCGGGTGCCCGGTTCGGCGTGCCCGGCCTGATGGAGACCATCCCGAACGTCGGCCTGACCGACACCGTCGCCACGTCGCTGTCGGCCGATCTCGACGGCACGCTCGTGTGGGACCGTTACCGGCGCCTCGTCCAGACGTACGGGCGCGCGGTTCTCGGCGTTGACGGCGCATTGTTCGAAGCCACGCTCGCCGACGTCGTCCGCGCCGAACGCGTCCGGGACGAGACGGTACTTGCCCAGCGCGCCCTCCAGTACGTCGTCACCGAGTTTCGGCGCACCCTGCGGGACGAGGCCGGCGCCGACCTCCCGCAGAACCCCTGGGCGCAGCTCCGGACGTCGATCGAGGCGGCGTTCGCGTCATGGGACAGCCCGCGTGCCAAGAAGTATCGCGCCGACGAGGGCGTCCCGGAGACCGCCGGTACGGCCGTCAACGTGGTCCAGATGGTGTACGCGAACACCGGGTGGCACTCGGGTATTGGGGTGTGCTCCACGCGCGACCCGGCGACCGGACAGCCACGCACCCGCGGTTGGTACCTGCCGAACGCGCACAGTGACGACCTCGACGACGGCGGCCCTGCCACCATGCCCATGGAGCGGTTCGCGAGCCTGGAGCCCGCGGCATACCAGGAGCTGCTCGGCCACCTGGCCATCTTGGCGGAGCACCACCCGGACGCGTGCGACGTGGAGTTCACCCTCGAGGACGGGCTGTTGTGGATCCTTGGTACCCACGCCGGCGGGCGCACTCCCGTGGCGCGGCCAGCGCTGCACAGCACCCACTAGCACCACGGACCGGACAGGAGCACCGCGACGAGCAGCCCCGCCCTGGTCAGGCGGGCTCGACCGGCTGGCGCAGGATCGTGCGCAGGTGCTGCGGCGCGCTGCGCCGCGGGTCGCCCAGGTAAACCTCGTGGTGCCGCCCCCGGGGCCGCAGGTGGGCCCGCGCGATCGCCTCGTGGAGGCGTCGCAGTGAAGGCGCCTCCGCGGCATACGGTCCCACGTGGAGCAGCTGGGCACAGCGGCCCTCCTCCCACGTGTCGAAGGTGAGCCGGTCCAGTGCGGGCAGCTCCTTCTTGGAGCGCGCCCTGGCCACTGCCTCGGCGGCCACCCCCGCGTCGATCGGCTCGGGTTGCATGATCATGGCGCGCCACCGCCACCGTTCCCGGTCGGTGTCCGCCATCGTGACCTCCCCCCGCGTCACCGCCTCGACCACGGCCCGCTCGTCCTCAGCGACCCACCACAGGGCCTCGAGTGGCATGACCCGCGGTGCCGCACCGAACGCCTTCCTGAGCTGGAAGTGCGCACCGTAGCTCACCGCGTAGAGCACCTGGACCGCCTCCGCGAACGCCTGCCCCTCGGGCGCCCCCTGGCCGGGGACCGCGACGAAGGCCAGCCCGGGCACGTCGACGAGCTCGACCGTGCAGGGGCGCGGTTTGTAGAGCCCGTCGATGCGCAGGGCCGTCGTGGTCATGGGACAAGCGTCGTATGCCGCGTGGCTGCGGACTCCGGGCCAAGGTCCCGTCCGCTGCGGCGGATGCCGAGGCAGACGCTGCCCTGGCCAAATGGTGGGCCGGACGCACGTGTCGGGCGGACACTGTCGAGGTGACTGCCACGCCCCGCTCGGTCCAAGCGACCTATCTCGCGTTGCAGCTGGTCACCACCCTGGCCACCTCCCTGATCTGGGGGGTCAACACGCTGTTCCTCCTCGATGCCGGGCTGAACAACCTGGAGGCCTTCGCCGCGAACGCCTTCTTCACCGCGGGGATGATGCTCTTCGAGATCCCGACCGGCGTCGTCGCGGACCTGCGGGGACGCCGGCTGTCGTTCCTCCTGGGGGCCGCGACCCTGTGCGGGTCGACGCTGCTGTACGTGCTGCTGTGGCAACAGCACGCGTCGTTCCCGCTGTGGGCTGCGGTGTCGATGCTGCTCGGGCTGGGCTTCACCTTCTTCTCGGGCGCGGTCGAGGCCTGGCTGGTCGACGCCCTCGCCGCGACCGGGTTCACGGGGGAGCTGGACAGCGTCTTCGGGAAGGGCCAGGCCGTGCAGGGTGGCGCGATGCTCGTCGGCTCCGTCGCCGGCGGGTACCTCGCGCAGGCCACCAGCCTCGGCGTGCCCTTCGTCGCCCGCGCCGTCCTGCTCGTCGTCGCGTTCGCGATCGCCGCGGCCGCCATGCACGACCTGGGGTTCAGCCCCGACCACGTCACCGGGCCGGGGGCACAGGTGCGGCTGATCTGGCACGACTCACTGCGCTACGGGTTCGGCCAGCCCCCGATCCGCTGGCTGATGCTCAGCTCGCCGTTCATCGGCGGCGTCGCGGTCTACGCCTTCTACGCGATGCAGCCCTACCTGCTCCAGCTGTGGGGTGACCCCGGTGCGTACGGGATCGCCGGCCTGGCCGCGGCGATCGTCGCCGGCGCCCAGGTGGTGGGTGGGCTGGCGGCGCCCAGGCTTCGCCGGCTGGTGGGCGTGCGCACGACGTGGCTGCTCGTGACCACCGCGGCCAGCACCACCGCCCTGCTCCTGGCCGGCGTGCTGGACTCGTTCTGGCCGGTCATCGCGCTCCTCGTGGTGTGGGGCTTCGCGTCCTCGACCGCGCTGCCGGTCCGGCAGGCCTTCGTCAACGGCCTGATCCCGTCACGGCAGCGGGCGACGGTGCTCTCGTTCGACTCGTTGATGTCCTCCACCGGTGGGGTCGCGCTGCAGCCGGCCCTGGGCCGGGCCGCCGACCTGTCCGGCTACCCCCTCACCTTCGTGCTGGGCGGTATCGCCCAGGCCTGCGCCCTGCCGCTGATCGCGATGGCCCGGCGCGAGGGGGCACCCTCCGATCGGGTCCCGTCGCGGGCGGCACCGAGCCCGTGACCTCCCGGGCGGGGTCGCGGACCCGGCCACGCGGCATACCCCTGCCGTTTGTCGGACCGGGCCACCCCGCTCAGGCGGAGAGGCGCTCCAAGGCTCGCTGGAGGTCGTCCGGGTAGGGGCTCTCGAACGAGACGTACTTGCCCGAGCCGGGGTGCTCGAACCCGAGCCCCACGGCGTGCAGCCACTGGCGCTCCAGGCCGAGCCGGGCGGCGAGCCTGGGGTCGGCGCCGTAGGTGAGGTCGCCGGCGAGCGGATGGCGCAGCGCGCTGAAGTGCACGCGGATCTGGTGCGTGCGGCCGGTCTCGAGGTGGACGTCGAGCAGGCTGGCCGCCCGGAACGCCTCGATCACCTGGTAGTGGGTGACGCTCGGCTTGCCCTTGTCCATCACCGCGAACTTGTAGTCGTAGCTGGGGTGGCGGCCGATGGGCGCGTCGATGGTGCCGACCACCGGGTCCGGCAGGCCCTGGACGAGCGCGTGGTACTTCTTGTCGACGTTGCGGCTGCGGAAGGCCTGCTTGAGGACGCTGTAGGCGTACTCGGACTTGGCCACCACCATCAGGCCGCTGGTGCCGACGTCGAGCCGGGACACGATGCCCTGGCGCTCGCTGGCCCCGCTGGTGGCGATCTTGTAGCCGGCGGCGGCCAGTCCGGCGACCACCGTCGGGCCGGTCCAGCCGACACTCGGGTGGGCAGCCACCCCCACGGGCTTGTCGACCACGACGATGTCGTCGTCGTCGTGGACCACACTCATGCCGGGCACCGGCTCCGCGACGACCTCGATGGAGGCGCTCGCGCCGGCCGAGGGCAGGCTCACCTCGAGCAGGTCACCCGCGCTCACCCGGTCGGACTTGCCTGCCGGCCGGTGGTTGAGCTGGACCTCCCCCGCCTTCGCGAGGTCGGCCGCCCGGGTCCGCGACACCCCGAACAGCCGCGCCAGCGCTGCGTCCAGCCGCTCGCCCTCAAGTCCGTCGGGAACGAACAGGGTCCGCTGCTCAGCCACCGTCGGCCTCGTGACGCCCCTGGTGCGGTCGCCTGCCGTCGACCCCGACGCCACGCAGCGCCAGCACGGCGATCAGTGCGGCGGCACCCACGATCGCGATGTCGGCAACGTTGCCGATGAACAGCCCGAAGTAGTCAATGAAGTCGACGACGTGGCCTCGGCCGGGACCCGGAGCCCGCAGCATGCGGTCCGTGAGGTTGCCCAGCGAGCCGCCCAGCAGCAGGCCGAGCGCCCACGCCCAGGACCGGCTCCCGATCCGCCGCGCGGTGCGGATGATGAAGACCAGCACACCGCACGCGATCAGGGTCATCACCCAGGTCGCACCGTTGCCGATCGAGAAGGCAGCCCCTGCGTTGCGGATCAGGTTGAGCCGGATGAGGGCGCCCACCACGTCCACCGGCTGGCCCGGCACCAGCGAGTGCAGCGCCCACACCTTCGTCAGCTGGTCGGCGGCGTAGGCCGAGACGGCCATCGCGCCCATCAACAGGAACAGCCGTGGGCGGCGGGACTTGGGCTCCGGAGTGGTCTGGGACTCGTCGGCCGCGATCAGCGGCGCTCCTGCTTCGTCTTGCATGTCAGGCATAGCGTCGCACGGGGAGCCGCCTGGAGGCGAAGTTTGCCGATCGCGTTGCCGCAGGACTCGCAGATGCCGTAGGTGCCGTTGTCGAGCCGTTCGAGGGCGTGCAGGTTCTGCCGGAGCATCTCGCGGGCGTTGTTGGCCAACGAGATCTCCTGCTCGCGCTCGAAGGTCTTGGCTCCGGCGTCAGCCTGGTCGTCGCCCGCGCCGTCGCCGGCGTCACGCATCAGGCCGACGAGGTCTGCCTCGGCGACCGTGATCTCACCCTGAAGGTGAGCGATGTCCGACTCGATCTCGGCGCGCACCTCCCGCAGCTCCTTGGCCGTCCAGGGCGACTCGTCGTCGCGGACCGCCAGGGAGCGCGGGGACACCGGCTTGCGGGCCGCCGCCTTCTTCGCGGGGGCCAACTGCTTTGCGGTGGTCCTCGGCTTGGCGGTGGTCGTCTGCTTTGCGGTCGTCCTCGTCGAGGCGGTCGCGCCCGTCGTGGGGTTGGAGGTCGTCGCCTTCTTGGTGGCGGTCTTCGTGGCGGCTTCGGTGGTGGCCTTGTTGGCGGCGGGCCTTTCGGTCGTGGCCTTCTTCGGCGTGGCCTTCTTCGGCGTGGTCGTCTTGGGCGCGGCCTTGGTCGCGGCGGCGGGAGTCTTCGGCGTCGCGGCCTTCTTGGTCGACGCCGCCTTATTGGCCGGGCTCGACTTCTTGGTTGCCGTCACCTTGGTCGCCGTCACCTTGGTCCTGACCGCCTTCTTGGCCGCAGCAGAGGTCTTGGTCGCGGCCTTGTTCGCCGTGGTCTTCGCCGTCGCCTTCTTCGCAGACGTCTTCTTCGTGGTGGCCTTGCGCGCGGAGGCGGCCTTCGCCGCTGACGTGGACGCCGCACCCCGTGCAGCCGGCTTCGGCCCTGCTGCCGGCTTCGCGGGTACGGCGGACTTCGCTGCGGCTCTCGCCTTCTGTGGCATGGTGAGCAAGGCCCCTTTGTCGAAGGGAGCCCCAACGCGGGGCGTGGACAGGTGCGGCGAGGATAAGCGCTGCAGGCCTGTTACTCAACGCCAAAACGCTGTGAGGACCAAAAGGGCACATCGCCTGTAGGGGTGAGGGCCGAGCCCGGACACGACGAGGGCGCCCACCGCCGCGGCGGTGGGCGCCCTCGATGTCGGGACGGGACTTGGTTGGTCAGCCCTCGGCGTTCGCCTCGCCGCCCTGGTCTTCCCCAGCTTGGTCCGGCTCGATGCCGGTGTGGTCGAGCTCGGACAGCTGGCTCTCGATGTAGTTCTTGAGCCGCGCACGGTAGTCGCGCTCGAAGGAACGCAGCTCGTCGATCTTCTTCTCGAGCAGGCTGCGCTCGCGCCCGAGCTCCTCGAGGATCTGGGCCTTCTTCTGCTGCGCCTCCGCAACCATGCCGGTCGAGCGCTCCCGGGCCTCGGTGATCATCTGCTCGTGCCTGGTGGTGGCCTCGCCGACCAGCTCGTCGTGGCGGTTCTGGGCGACCGAGAGCAGCTCGTCGTGCCTTGACTGCCCCTCGCCAACCAGCTCGTCGTGGCGTGACTGCGCCGTTGCGACCATCTCGTCGTGCTTGGCCTGGCCCTCCGAGATCAGCTTGTCGCGCGTGGACTCGCCCTGGCCGACGTGCTCGTCGTGCAGTCGCTGGGCCATCTCCAGGAGGGCAGCGGCGCTGGCGCCACCACCGGCGGCCGCGCCGACCAGGGCCGCGCCGCCGCTGCTCGACCCCTGCGCCGGCTGTGGTGCCTGCTCGGCCCGAGCGAGCGCCTGCTGGGCCCTGGCCTCCGCCTCCTCCGCCCGAGCCTGCGCCTGCTCGGCCTGCTGCTGGGCGGCGGCGAGCCGCTGCTCGGCCTCCTGCGCCCGCGCCTCCGCGTCGCCAGCCTTGGCCTCGACCTCCTGCTGCGCCTTGGCCACCCGCTCCTGGGCTGCCTTCTCCGCTTCCTCCGCGCGAGCCTGGGCGGCGGCGATGCGCTCCTGCGCAGCCTTCTCGGCCTCGTCCGCCTTGGCGGAGTGGGCCGCGATGCGTTCCTGCCCAGCCTTCGCCTCTGCCTCCTCGGCCGCCTTCGCGTCGGCAGCGCGCTTCGCATCCGCCTCGCGGTCCGGCTTGGCCACCGGGGCCATGCCCTTGTTCTTGCGGCACTCGTTGAGCTGCTCCCGCAGGTCGTCGGAGTCCTTGACGATCCGCCGCATCTCGGCAACGACCTCGTCGAGGAAGTCGTCCACCTCGCGCTCGTCGTAGCCACGACGGAACTGCGTGGGCGTGAAGTTCTTGTTGAGGACGTCCTCGGGCGAAAGCGTCATGTGGTCACCTCGTTGGCAGTCATGAGCAGGTGCGGTCCAGCATTCCAGACATCGGTTCGGCCGCCAGCCTAGAGGATCGGCCCCGGTCCGGTTGGAGGATGGCCAACCAGCTAGATGATGGACATCAGCAAGGTGGTCCCGAACATCAGCACCAGGAACGCGAGGTCGAGACGCAGCTGCCCGAGCGTTAGGGGCGGGATGACCTTGCGAAGCGCGCGCAGCGGTGGGTCGGTGACCGTGTACACGACCTCCGCGACGACCAGCATCGGCCCGCGGGGACGCCAGTCCCGGGAGAACGCCTGGACCCAGTCCAGGATGAGCCGCCCGATCAGGATGATGAAGAACAGGAACAGCGCAAGGCGCAGCACACTGCCGACCGGACCGGGAATCATGCGCTCACCCTGCCATGCGCGGCGTTGCGGGCGGGGGCGGGGTCAGCTCTGGTTGAACAGCACCCGCGGAGCCGGAGCGGCCGCACCGTCCTCGGCGGCGACCTCGACGTGGGCCGGCGACAGGAGGAACACCTTGGAGGTGACCCGTTCGATGGAGCCGTGCAGCCCGAACACCAGGCCAGCGGCGAAGTCCACCAACCGCTTCGCGTCCGCGTCGTCCATGTCGGACAGGTTCATGATCACCGGCGTCCCGTCACGGAAGCTCTCGCCGATGTTCTTGGCCTCGTTGTAGGTGCGCGGGTGGATGGTGGTGATCCGGTTGAGGGCACCCACCTCCACATCGCGCACGACCCGGGCGACCGGGGTGCGCTGAGGGAGCGGGGTCACCGCTGCCGGCCGGTCGTGGCGCTCCGCGGCGTGCGACTCCGGGGCGGCAGACTCGTCGTAGTCGTACTCGTCGTACCCGTAGTCGCGCTCGTCCTCCTCGGCGAGCCCGAGGTACACCATCGTCTTGCGCAGCGCCCCAGCCATTTGAGGACTCCCTTGGTCTCCGTGCGTGTGCGGTCTCCGGTCACCGAAGTTACCGGTGTGACGGGCGAGATCCGAGGATTGCGCTCCCGACACGCAGGTGTGTCGCGCCGTGCGCGACGGCCTGCTCCAGGTCCCCACTCATGCCGGCGGAGACCCAGCTCGCCTCAGGGTGTGCCGTTCGTATGCCGCGTGCGACCTCCACGAGCCGGGCGAACGCGGGTGCGGGGTCACCACCGAGAGGGGCAACGCCCATGACACCTCGCAGGTCCAGCTGCTCCGCGTCCGCGACGGCGTCCGCGACCAGTGGTGACTCTGCCGGCACCACACCTCCCCGGCCCTGCTCCTCACCGAGGGCCACCTCCACGAGGCCGCCGAGCCGTCGACCCGCACGGTGGGCGCCGCGGTCGAGCGCATCCACGAGCCGAAGCCGGTCGACTGAGTGGACGACGTCGGCGTACTCCGCCACGCCGGCGGCCTTGTTCGTCTGGAGCTGGCCGATGAAGTGGATGGTCAGCGCGTCGCGGTTGCGCAGCTGGAGGATCTTGTCGCGCGCCTCCTGGTGCCGGTTCTCGCCGATGTGGTGCACGCCGAGCTCGACGAGCAGGTCCACGTCCGTGGCGGGGAAGAACTTGGTGACCGCGATCAGGGTGACCTCTCCCGGGTCGCGGCCGGCAGCCCCGCAGGCGCGCGCGATCCGCTCGCGCACGACCGACAGACCGCGTTCGAGCTCGGCGCGGCGCTCGGCGAACCCAGTCGCACTCATGCCGGGTCGAGCACGACGACACCGGCGAACCGCCCGGTCGTGCCGTCACGACGGTAGGAGAAGAGGCGGTCGTCCTCGCGCGCACAACCGGGAACCCACTGCACCGCAACGTTGTTGGCACGCAACTGGGCGACGACCCCGGCGGCGACGTCGATGGCAGGAGTGCCCGTCCAGGAGACCGTGGCCGACTCCGGGGAGACGGCTGCCGCGGCCGCACGCATCTCGGCCGGGACCTCGTAGCAGCGACCACAGACCGACGGACCGACGACCGCGACGATGTCCCGCGCCCCGAGGTCGCGCATGCTGCCGACGGCCGCGCCGACGATCCGGTGCACCATCCCCGGCCGTCCGGCGTGGACCGCTGCGACCACACCGCGGCCCGCGTCCGCGAGCAGGACCGGCGTGCAGTCGGCGACCAGCGCGGCGAGCCCGAGCCCCGGCGTCGTGGTCACCAGCCCGTCGGCGGCCGGCACCTCCCCGTCGCCCCACGGTCCGTCCGCGACCACGATGTCCGCCCCGTGGCACTGGCGCATGAACAGGAGCCGATCGGGTTGCAGTCCAAGGGAATCCGCGACCGCACGGCGGTTGTGCTCGACAACAGAGGGATCGTCACCAACGCGGCCGCCGAGGTTGAGCGAGTCGAAGGGTGCGACTCCGGCACCGCCAGTGCGGTCGGTGAACGCCCACCGGACCGGGCCGGTCTGATCGCGCCAGTAGAACACGGCCCCAAACCTACGACACGGGCCGCACACGACCACGCCGCCGCGCGCCGATGGGTGGGAGGTCAGCCGCCCCACCTGCGCCGCCGCCGCGCCGATGGGTCGGACGCCAGCCGCTCCCACCTTGGCTGTCGCCGCCCACCCCCGCCCTGTCGCTGTCCACATCCGCGTTACGGCGGGGGTGACCGGCGCGTGATCGGCACCTCCGCCCAGCCCACAGCAGTCGAGGAGCGGTGGGGTCAGTGCCTCACTTGAGGAAGTCGGGCACGTCCAGGTCGTCGCCGTCCTCGAAGGTGACGGTGCGCGGGGGCCGACCGGCTTCCTCGCGGGCCGGCCTGGCCGGTGAGTCCTCGCCTCGGTTGCTCGGCACCGGCTCGCGGACGGGCTCGCGGGCAGGTGGCGAGGCCGGGGCGGGTCGGGACTGGGCGGGTGCCGGCGCCCCTGCCGGTGCCGGTGCGGACTGTTCGCCGGGAGCGGACTGGGCGGGCTGGCCCTGACCCACCCCGGCCGAGGGCGGCGCCGCTTGAGCCGGCTGCGGCGCCCGGCCCTGGATCTGGCCGATGGCGCGGTCGTTGTCACGCCTCTGCGGTGTCCCACCGTCGAACCCGGCGGCGATCACGGTCACCCGCACCTCGTCACCGAGGGCGTCGTCGATGACCGCACCGAAGATGATGTTGGCCTCGGGGTGGGCGGCCTCCTGGACCAGCCGGGCCGCCTCGTTGATCTCGAACAGCCCGAGGTCGCTGCCTCCCTGGATCGACAGCAGGACTCCGTGTGCTCCGTCGATGCTGGCCTCGAGCAGCGGGCTGGAGATCGCGAGCTCGGCAGCCTGGACCGCGCGGTCGTCGCCGCGCGAGGAGCCGATGCCCATCAGGGCCGAGCCGGCGCCCTGCATCACGGACTTGACGTCGGCGAAGTCGAGGTTGATCAGGCCGGGCGTGGTGATCAGGTCTGTGATGCCCTGGACACCGGACAGCAGCACCTGGTCCGCCGACCGGAACGCGTCCAGCATCGAGACGGCACGGTCGCTGATCGACAACAGCCGGTCGTTGGGGATGACGATGAGGGTGTCGACCTCCTCGCGGAGGTTGCCGATGCCGGACTCCGCCTGGTTTGCCCGCCGGCGCCCCTCGAAGGTGAACGGACGGGTCACCACACCGATGGTGAGGGCGCCGAGGCCCTTGGCGATCTTGGCCACGACCGGGGCTCCGCCGGTGCCCGTGCCGCCGCCCTCGCCTGCGGTGACGAAGACCATGTCGGCGCCCTTGAGCACCTCCTCGATCTCCTCGGCGTGGTCCTCGGCGGCCTTCTTGCCGACCTCCGGGTCCGCGCCGGCACCGAGGCCGCGGGTCAGCTCACGGCCGACGTCGAGCTTGACGTCGGCGTCGCTCATGAGCAGCGCCTGGGCATCGGTGTTGATCGCGATGAACTCCACGCCCTTGAGGCCGACCTCGATCATGCGGTTGATGGCGTTGACGCCGCCCCCGCCGATGCCGACGACCTTGATGACGGCCAAGTAGTTCTGTGGTGCTGCCACGGCGGTGGGCCTCTCCTGGAAGTGCTGGCGCTAGACTCTCAACCTCAGGTCGAGAGTAAGACTTTGGGGTCGTTCTCCGACGTCGCCGACGCTATGCGCTGGCAGGGGTGCAGGCAACCTGCCGACCCGCGTGTCGCAGCACGGATTCCGTCGATTCCCGCCATTGTCCCAACGACCTCACCACGGCTTGTCACAGGGGTCACACCAGCCCCATCTGCCCAACTTGGGCGCAGGCGCGTCAGCGGGTGACCGGGGTGTCCGGCGCGCTCACGTCGATCGCCTTGGGAGCGGCCTTGAGCAACGCGGTGAGGATGGCCAGCTTCTTCTCCGGCTGGTCCACGCCGCCCCACGTGACGGTGGTCCGACCGACCTTCATGGTGACCAGGTCGGCACCGCTGACGGTGACCGCCGAGACCCGGCGCTGGAGCTGTGCAGGCAGGACCCGCACGACGCTGACCGCCGCCCGCAGGGCGTCGCGGCTCAGACCTTGGGCCGTGGCTGCCGAGACGACCGGGACGCCCTTCGGGGGCGCGCTCACCTGGGCGTAGGCGACCCCGTCAACATCCACAACCTGTAGTTGACCTTGAGGACTTTTGACCACGAGGATCGGCACCCGAGGGCTGGCGTGGATGACCAGCGTGCTGGGCCAGGACCGCTCTATCGATACGTCGGCGAGGGTCGCCCGCTCCGCCACCCGGCTCGCCACCGCAGCGCTGTCCACGCGGGCCAGTGGCTGGCCGACCGGCACCGCGGCGAGGGCGCGGATCGCGGCAACCTCCGAACGCGGCACCCCCACCACCTCGACGTCGCGCACGGCCAGCAGCGGGCTGAACCCGACCGCCCACACGAGGGTCGCGACGAGCGCGGCGAGCACCGCGGCATACGCAGCAAGGCGCCAAGGGCGACGCCGCACGGCAACGGCACGACGCTGGAACCTCGCGCGTGAGGAGGACACGCCCCGAAGGCGGGGCGAGCGGTTCACCGGCGCTCCAGGGACCGCAGGATCTCCGGCCCGATCATCGTGATGTCGCCGGCGCCGACAGTCAGCACGAGGTCGCCCTCGCGTACCCGCTCGGCGACGATGTCCGCCACCGCGGACCACGACGGCACGACGGTGACGTCGGCATCGCTGCGCGCCTCGAGGAGCGCGTCCGCGACCAGTTGCGAGGACACCCCTGGCAGTGGGTCCTCACGGGCGCCGTAGACCTCCATGAGCACCACCACGTCGGCCGGCGCGAGCGCGGCGGCGAACTCGCGGGCGAAGTCACGGGTGCGCGAGAACAGGTGTGGCTGGAACACCACCACGAGCCGACCGGCATCCCCCACCAGCGCCGCGCCTGTCTCGACCACCGCGGAGACCTTGCCGGGGTTGTGGGCGTAGTCGTCGACGACGGTGACTCCGGCGACCGAGCCCTTGGGCTCGAAACGCCTTCTGGTGCCTGTGAACCCGAACAACCCGTCAAGGACCCGGGTCGGGTCCTCGCCGAGCCCCTCGACGGCGGCGGTCCAGGCTGCCGCGGCGTTGAGCAGGTTGTGCCGGCCGGGGATGTTGACCCTCAGGCTGCGCGCCTCGCCGTCCGGACCGGTGAGGGTGGCGCGGCTCATCATGCCTCGTGCCACGGCATCGGCCAGGGTGACATCCGCACCCTCGGACCAGCCGTAGGTCAGGACGCGCACGCCGCGGCTCCGCGCGCGCTCGGCCAGCGACCGCGAGCCCTCGTCGTCCTGGCACGCCACGAGCAGACCACCCGGCTCGACCGAGTCGGCGAACTCGGCGTACGCCGCCCGGACGTGGTCGAAGTCGCCGTAGAAGTCGAGGTGGTCCGGCTGCACGTTGGTGACCACCGCCACCTCGGGGCGGTAGACGAGGAACGAGCCGTCGCTCTCGTCCGCCTCGGCGACGAAGACCTCGCCGGTCCCCCAGTGCGCGTTGGTGCCGTGCTTGGCCAGCTCCCCACCCGCTGCGAACGACGGGTCGATCCCGCAGTGCTGCAGGGCGACGGTCAGCATCGACGTGGTCGTGGTCTTCCCGTTCGCCCCGGCGACGGCGACCCGGCGACTGCCCGCCATCGTGCTGGCCAGCGCCTGGGCCCGGTGGAGCACCCGCAGCCCGCGCTCGCGCGCGGTCGCCAGCTCGACGTTGGACTCACGGATCGCCGACGACACCACGACCGTGTCCACGCCGTCGAGGTGGGCAGCGTCGTGGCCCACGTGGACCTCGGCACCTTCGGCGGCCAGTGCGGCCAGCACCGGTGACTCCTTGGCGTCCGAGCCGCTGACCCGGCACCCGCGCGCCAGCATCACCCGGGCGACACCGGACATGCCCGAGCCACCGATGGCGATGAAGTGGACGGCGCCGAGGTCCTCGAGGGGCGGGACGGGCGCACGGAAGTCGAAGCGCGGGTTCGGGCCGTTCACCGGGGCCCCGCGGCAGTGCTCTGGAACGCCTCACCCACCAGGTCGGCGAGCAGCTCGTCGGCACCGCGCTCGCCGGCACCCGCCGAGGCACGTGCCATGGCGTCGACCCGCTCGCGGTCGCCGAGCAGCGGCAGCAGCGTCGAGTCGATCCAGCCGGGGGTGAGGGCACCGTCGTCGACGAGGATGCCACCACCCGCGGCCACCACGTCGGAGGCGTTGAACCGCTGTTCACCGTTGCCGATGGGCAACGGCACGTAGACCGCCGGCAGCCCGACCGCGGTCAGCTCGCAGACCGTGTTGGCGCCGGCCCGAGCGACCACGACGTCGGCGGCGGCGTAGGCGAGGTCCATCCGGTCGGTGTAGGCCGCCACGACGTACGCGGCGCCGGAGTCGGCACCGACGGGCTCGAACTCCTTGCCCGTCCCTGTCAGGTGCAGCACCTGGACCCCGGCGCGAGACAGCTCCCCAACCCGTGCCTCGAACGCACGGTTGAGCCGCTGCGCACCGAGCGAGCCACCGGTGACCAGCAGCGTCGGCGAGGTGTCGCGGAGCCCGAAGTGCGTCAGGGCCTCGCCCCGGCTCGCGGCCCGGTCGAGGCTGGTGATCTCGCGGCGCAGCGGCATCCCGATCGGCCTCGAGTGGGCCAGCCTGGTGCTGGGGAACGTGGTGGCCACGAACCTCGTCAGCCGGGCGCCGAGGCGGTTGGCCACACCGGCTCTCGCGTTCTGCTCGTGGACGACGATGGGGATGTGTCGGCGGCGGGCGGCGAGGTAGGCCGGCGTCGACACGTACCCGCCGAACCCGACGACGACCTCTGCGTCGATGCGTTCGATGGCCCCCTCGGCGGCCACGACGGCGGCGCGCAAGTTGCCCGGCAACCTCGCCAGGTCGGCTGAGGGTCGGCGGGGCAACGGCACCTTGGGGACGGTGAGCAGCTGGTAGCCGCGCTCCGGCACCAGCCGGCTCTCCAGGCCCTGTTCGGTGCCGAGCGCCGCCACCGTGGTCGACGGGTCGCGGCGGCGCAGGCAGTCGGCCAGTGCGAGCAGCGGCGAGACGTGGCCGGCGGTGCCGCCTCCGGCCAGCAGCACCGAGCTGGGCGCGGACGAAACCATCAGCCTCGGCCTCGTCGCCCCGCGAGGACGGTCAACGAGCGCCTCACGACTGACGGCCGAGCCGAAAGCGCCTCGGCGCAGCCGGGCTCGTTGCGGGCGAAGGACAGCACCATCCCGAGCGCCAGCATGGTGGTCAACAGCGAGGAGCCGCCGTAGGACACGAGCGGCAGGGGCACGCCGATCACCGGCAGCAACCCGATGACGGCACCGATGTTGACGATCGCCTGGCAGACGACCCAGGCCATCACCCCGGCGGTGGCGATGCGCACGAACAGGTCGTCGGTGCGCAGCACGATGCGGTAGCAGACCAGGGCGAGGGCGCAGAACAGTCCGAGCATGACGAGCGTGCCCGGCAGGCCGAGCTCCTCACCGAGGATGGCGAAGATGAAGTCGTTGTGCGCCTCCGGGAGCCAGGACCACTTCTCGCGGCTGGCCCCGAGGCCGACGCCCCACCAGCTGCCGTCGGCCAGCGCGTAGCGGCCGTGCAGCGGCTGTCGGGCCGCACCGTAGGGGTCGGTGTCCTTGCCTAGCCACACGTCGAAGCGCGCCAGCCGGTTGGGGCTGGTGACGACCAGGAACACCGTCACCGTCCCGAACAGCGCACCGGCCCACGCGAACAGCTTGACCGGCACACCCGAGGCGAACAGCACCGCGGCGATCACGGCACCCATGACCAGCACGGTCCCCAAGTCGTGGCCCAGGAGCACGAGGCCGACGGTCACGGCGGCGACCGGGACGAGGTACGGCACGAGGACGTGCCTGACCCGACCGAGCGAGCGGCGCTTGGCCGAGAGCACGGTGGCCCCCACGAGGACCAGCCCGAGCTTGGCGAGCTCGGACGGCTGGAGCGTGACCGGGCCGAGTGCCAGCCAGTTGCGGTTGCCGTTGACGCTGACGCCCAGTGGGGTGAGTACCAGCGCCTGCAGCACCAGTGCACCGAGCAGGACCGGCAGGGCCAGGGCCTTCCAGACCCGCAGTCGCAGCCGGGACGCGAGCGCCAGCACGACGGCGCCCGCGACCGCGAACTCGAGCTGCTTGCGGAAGAAGAGGTAGGGAGTGCCGTTGTCGGTCTCGATGAGCGACTTCACCGACGACGCCGAGAGCACCATGATCAGGCCGATGACCACCAGCACGACGGTCACGCTGAGCAGGACGTAGTAGCTGGTGACCGGCGAGTCGAGCCGCTTGAGGAACGCCGAGAACGCGGGGCCCTCGGCGCGCGCCGAGTCGCGGGTCCGCGGCGGCGCGGCAGTGGTGCTGCTCACGTCGCTACTCTCCTTGCTGGCCAGACGCCCCGGCGCGGCGGGCGACCGCCTCGGCGAAGGCGTCGCCGCGGGCACCGTAGTTGTCGAACATGTCCATGGACGCGGCCGCCGGGGCGAGCAGCACGACGTCGCCGGGCTCGGCGAGCTCGGCCGCGCGCGCGACGACGAGGTCCATGACCCCAGTGTCCGTGCTCGGCACGTCGACGACGGGGACATCGGGCGCGTGTCGGGCCAGCGCCTGCGCGATCTGGGCGCGGTCGGCCCCGATCAGGACCACGGCCCGCAACCGCTCGGCGGCGTCGCGCACCAGCTCGTCGACGTCGGCGCCCTTGAGCAGGCCGCCCGCGACCCACACCACGTGCTCGAACGCCCGCAGCGAGGCAGCGGCCGCGTGCGGGTTGGTGGCCTTGGAGTCGTCGACGTACCGCACTCCCTGGACGACGCCGGCGTCGGCGATCCGGTGCGGGTCGGGAGTGAACGCCCGCAGCCCGTCGCGCACTGCTGCGGCCGGGACGCCGTAGGCGCGGGCCAGCGCGGCGGCGGCGAGCGCGTTGGCCAGGGTGTGCGGTGCGAGGCTGGCGGCGGTGCCCCGCACGTCCGCCAGGGTG
>Ga0308176_10000464_pt1 | contig 25887 bp, 19 predicted proteins | sample PhyCR2_3_FD_203890 | JGI IMG/M metagenome (GOLD analysis project Ga0308176, IMG submission 203890) | Soil microbial communities from UC Gill Tract Community Farm, Albany, California, United States - DLSLS.C.R2 | ecosystem: Environmental > Terrestrial > Soil > Agricultural land | place: USA... | reverse complement strand
TGAGCAGGACCACCGTTTCGTGAAGAAACGAATAACTGCGAGTCAGGGATTCAGGTCAACTGCAGGAGCGCTGAACACGATCGGGGGGTACGAGGCAATGAACATGATTCGGAAGGGTCAAATTCGCTGGCCGGCGAAGGGCGATGCGTGCGCTGGCATCTGCGATATCCGCTGGCCTATCAGCACGTGGCCGATATGCTGGCCGGCCATTTAGCGGTTCAACTGACCCAGCGCATGAAAGCGCGGGTTCTGGCCGTGGCCTCCAGTCGAGATGGTGCGCCAGCAGAATGATCTCGCCCGAGTAGTGACTCCCTTTGAACGGATTGACCGGCCTGCCTGGCATCGATCCACGGTATCAGGTCACCGCGAACTGGAGTTCGCAACGGAACCCTTTGATCTTGGTCTTTTAACTCGAAGACGCCATCGCCGATAGATGATATGGGTCTCACATCGAGCCGTGCCGGCCTGCCGTGCTGTATTTCCGATAGAGACGCCGGAATCCACCCGGATCCTCTTCGGCCACGATTTTAAAATTTTCCGTCATAGCTCCAGTTCAGCGTGCGGCCGCTCGGCTCCGTGGCCGACTGGCGGTTGCCTGTCGGGCCAAGCTGGTTTGGTAGCCATTCACGGACTTCAGTCGGTTGAGGTCATCATAAACCAACGCAGAGCTCAACCCGTTTGGATAAACCACGGTCGCCACGTTGCTCGCGGGAATTCACCGTCGAGAATGGCCACGTCCACTTCACTTTGCCCGGCTTGGAGGTGTACGAGGCGGCAGCCATTTCGTTCGCCGCCGGGGCGGTTCAATAGCCGGCTCACTTGTAAGCGAACTTACAACGGATAGGGCTCGACGTTGTTATAATTTCCAGCCGTTGGTGCGGAAGCTGGTCGCATTGTTGGGAGACAACAACGGCTCCTGGAGGGAGATCGAGGCAGCGGTGCGCGCGCTCGGCTTCGACACGGCCCAGCGCTCTTCGGGTGAGTCGAACGAGTACTTTATACGGAAGAAAAAGCCCGAGGCAGCGATCTGTCGGTGCGCACGGGACGAGGCGGAGCGATTCGTGCGGGAGGCGAAGTCGGCGAACCCGCACCTGAGGGTGGTTTTGCTGACGGAGGAGGGTGGAAGCGCGGTCGCGGAAGCGGCGTGGGCGGCTGGGGCGGCCGCCTGGTTCCACTTGCCCGTGAGCGCGGAGGTGGTGGCGTTCACGCTGCGCTCGATCCCGGAGCAAGCGAAGGGGTCGCCGGCGGACGGCGGGCTGATCGGCGGACGTGAGATGAGCAGGACGCGGGGGCAACTGGCGAGGGCCGCCGAGGTGGACTGCAACGTCTTGATTACCGGGGAGACGGGGACGGGGAAGGAACTGGCGGCGGAAAGCATTCATGCGGGGAGCGCGCGGCGGTCATGCCCGTTTGTGTGTGTGAACTGCGCGGCCATTCCGGATGCGCTGCTCGAGAGCGAGTTGTTCGGTTACGAGCGGGGGGCGTTTACCGGAGCGCAGGCGCGGTTCAGCGGGCAGTTCCAGGCAGCTTCGGGGGGGACGCTGTTTCTCGACGAGGTTGCGGACATGAGTTTGAGCGCACAGGCGAAGGTGCTGCGCGCGATCGAGAGACGCGAGGTGCGTCCGCTGGGAAGCACGAAGACGCAGGCGGCCAACGTGAGGATAGTGGCCGCGACCAACCGGAACCTGGAGGGAACGGTGACGGAAGGACGGTTCCGCAGTGATCTTTTCTTCCGCCTGAACGTGGTGCACATCCGAATGCTTCCGCTGCGCGAGCGGAAGGAAGACATCGGCGCGCTGGCGGAGCACTTCCTGCGAGAGTTGAATCCGTCGTATCGAACGGCGGTGCGTGGTTTAACGCGAGAAGCGCTCGACTGCCTGAAGGCGCATCCCTGGCCGGGGAACGTGCGAGAACTGCGCAACGTGATCGAGGGCGTGCTGGTGGACCGGCCGGGCGAGTGGGTGAGGCCCGGAGATCTTCCGACGCACCTGCGGTCGGCGAAAGAGGCGCCGGAGGACGGCTCGGAGGCTGCGCAGTTACAGCAGGCGCTGGAAGCGGTGAACTGGAACAAAAGCCAGGCCGCGGCGCGACTGAAGTGGTCGCGGATGACGGTGTACCGCAAAATCGCGAAGTACCGGATAAGACCGTGAAACGGCCTCCGGGCTGAAGGTCTCCCCATCCAGGTGTCTCCCTCGAACTCTGGTGTGTAACAAGGCTTGTGACAGTGAATGAAGCAGGCTGAGACAGTTGTGTCACATCCGCTGTAACCGCCGAGTGCGAGCCGAGCGTAAGCGCAATGGGGGCAACGCTGGCGGGTGCGGCACGGCGCGTGCGATAGTGCCGCGCCAGATGCCGCGCGACATCGACGCCAAGTATGCGAACTGCTTCCGCGTAGGATACAGCGAGTTCGAACTGGTGATCGACTTTGCGCAGTGCAGCAGCGAAGGCGATGCGCCTCCGCACACGCGGATCGTAGTGGTGCCGGTTTACGCGATCGAACTGGCGCGGCTGCTGGAAAAATCGCTCGACGATTACAGGCAGCAGTACGGGTCGCTGCCGGAGCTGAGCTGACGATGTATACCGCCCTGGCCGCCACGAGTGAGACCCTGACCGATTTCTTGCTGACGGCATTCGCTGCCGATCCGGCTCTGGGCGCGCTGTTCGGGGGCGGTGGAACGATGACGGTATCGCTCAACAATCCGCAGGAGATGTCGGACGAACCACTGGAAGGTCTCTCGCTGTGGCTGTACTTGGTGCAACGGGACGGTGAGACGCTGAATCAGCCGCCGGTACGAATCGACAGCTCGCACATGCGGAACCCGCCACTACCGATGCGGCTGCATTTCCTGGCGACGCCGATCGTGAACCGGGGGGCGACCGGAAGCGCGCAGACGGAGCAGATCATCCTCGGTCGGACGCTGCAATTGCTGTACGACCATCCGCTGTTTCGGGGGACGGACCTGCGCGGCGATTTGCAAGGGACGGAGGCGGAACTCAGGGTCCGGTTGGAGCCGATGTCGCTCGAAGAAATCACGAGGGTGTGGAACGCGCTCGACCGGTCGTATCAGCTTTCGGTGTCGTACGAGGTCGGGATCGTGGACATTATGTCTACACATGTGGACGCGGCAGGGACCGTGCGGGAGACGATTCTGCGAAGCGGAATCATGGTGACGGAATGACGGACCGGCAGATGGTGGAGGTCGGGGGACGGCAAATGACGGTGTCGCTGGACGCGGCGCCGCCGGTAACGCGGCACGCGCAGGCACTGGTCAGCGCGCGGGTGGTGGACGAAACGACGGGGCTTCCGCCTCGGGTGGCGCTGACGCTCGAGGCGGAAGAAAAAAACGTGGTGCCGCGCGTGGCCGAGGGCGGGCTGGTCGGCTTCGCTGGGATTCCGCAGCAGGCGTTTCCGCTGCTCAACATGAGTGATTCCCACATCCACATGACGCTCACGGCTCGTGGGTTTCTGACGTACAGGCGGCTGGTGACGGTGCTGATGGACGCGACGTTTCCGTCGACGTACAACGCTCTCGATCTGGGAGTGATCGAATTGCACCGGGTGCCAGTCGTGCTGCGAGGGCGAGTGACGCGGCAGATGGCGACGGGTCCGGTCGGCGCGGCCGGAGTAGCGGTGCGGGTGAGCGGGATGTGGAGGACGCCGCCTCCGGCGGCTGCGCCTCCTCCGCCGGCGCCGCCGAACATGGTGTCGCTGCGGACAGGGGCGGTGCTGGAGCGAACGGCTGCGACGGGCAGCGTTGTGCGGCGGGATCTGGCGCCCTCAGGTGCTCCGGACAAAGCGCTCGAAGCGGAAGCGGAGCCGGGAAGCACGACGGTGCGGATCTCCGATCGTGTGGGTATCAACGTGGGCGACGTGATCGGGATCGACGTCGATGATCCGGACCTGACGGAGTACGGGACGATCACGAGCATCGCTGGCGGAGCGAGCGTGAACGAAGCGGCAACGGTCGAGTTCGTGTCGCCGCTGACGCTCAGGCATCCGCGCGGCGCAGTGGCGAGCATGTTGACGGCCGCTGCGGCAGGCGCGGCGAACGGACTTGTGGAGCCGATCGCAGCGGGTGACCGGTGCGCGCTGGTCGCGTCGATGACGGGACTTGCGGGTGCGAGCGTGGTCGAGGTGAGCGGCGGCGGACCGCCGGCGAGCGAGTTGATCGGGGTGCAGCTGTACGAGGCGGTGACGGGGGCGGACGGGTTCTACCGGCTGCCGCCGCTGAGCCGCGTGGCGCAGGTGGTGGTGACCGCCGACGATGGAATGAATCCGGCGGTGGACGTGCGGTGGCGGATCGACTACACGAGCGTGGAGAACCGGCTCGACATCAGCATTTCGTAACTGTTTTCGCGAGGAGCAAAAATGCCCGAATATCTTTCGCCCGGCGTTTATGTGGAAGAGATCGATACGGGGAGTAAGCCGATCGAAGGGGTGAGCACCAGCACGGCGGGGATGCTGGGTGTAACCGAGCGAGGACCGGTGAACGTGCCGATCCTGGTGACGAGCGCGGGGGAGTTCACGCGCTGGTTCGGCGAGAAGCTGCGGCGGGAGGACTTTTCCAATGGGCCGCGCGATCCGCACTGCTATCTGCCACACGCGGTGGACGGTTTTTTCCTGAATGGCGGGAAGCGGCTGTTCGTGGCGCGCGTGCTGGATACCGAGGGCGCGACTTTCGCGACATTCACGCTGCACGACCGTGGCGAGGTGGATGTCTCGGGATTCACGCTGCTGATGCGGCACGCGGGAGAGGGCACGGGCACGCCGGCGGCGCTGCCGCTGCTGTACTCGATCCACAACGGACCGTCGCTCATTCCGGGGACGGGAACGCTGGCGGCGGGGGACCGCATCCGAATCGGGACGGGGAGCAGCGCGGAGTACCGCGACCTGGTGGCGTTTGGGACCCCGACGCACGTGCCGTTGAACTTTCCGCTCAGCCGGTCGCACCCGCGCGGAGGCGGCGCCGGACTGGTGGTGGAGAACCTCGCGCGCACGCCGATCGCGGTGACGGCGGGAACGTTCCTGCTGACAGAGGATGCGCTGGAGGGCGATGCCGCCGTTACGATCTCGGTCAATGCGGCCGACGTTCCGGCGCTGACCAATCCGGATCGGGTGCTCGAGATCGGCGCGGACCCGTTCCACGCGGAGCACCGGTACATTCGCGGGGTCGCGTTCGTGGGAACGGGAACGGCGGAGGTCACGCTCGACAGTCCCCTGGTGCGGGCTTACCCGGCCGGGCTGCAAACGATCCTGCTCGATCCGACGGCGGCCCCGGTGGTGAACGGCGACGATAACTTGAACGTGGATGCCAACGCGGGGGATCGCTTTATCTACGTGAACGATCTGGCAGGCGCATTCGATCACCGGGACGAACTGGTGGCGTTGAACCGTGCCGACGCGGCGATGCGGGAGATCCGGCGAATCGGGAATCCGTACTTCTTCGATTTCACGGTGGGGGCGTACGGCGAGTATCCGGCGGGGTCGGTGGCGGACTTTGTGGCGACGGCTGACGACGACCGAGCGTTGAGCGCGGCCGCGTCGCCGGGAGACACGTCGCTCAGCCTGGACGATGTGAGCTTCATTTCGGCCGGGGACGAACTGGTGGTCGGGTCGGGGGTGACGACCGAGACGGTTACGGTGGCCGGAAGCTACGTGGCGGGGGCGAACCCGGTGGACCTGGAATCGCCTGCCACGCAGGCGAATGCGGCTGGGGCGCCGGTGATTCCGGTATTCAGTCTGAAGCTGCTGGCGGCGGATTCGCGCGCGGGCACGACGGTGATCACGGTGAGCAACCGGGTGAGCCTGGCGGTGGGCGACTTGATCCGGATCGACGAGGGTGGGAACGAAGAATTCGCGACGGTAGCGGCGCTGCCCAATCCGGGGAACCCACCGAATGCAGGGACGGTGGTGCTGCGGCACCCATTGAACCTGCCGCACCTGACACCGGCGACGGTGCGGCGGCAGGATCCTCCCGGGGTGATCCTGGCGACACGCCCGGCGAGCAGCATCGGGCTCGACATCATGGCGGGCGGCACGCACGTGGTGCTGACGGACGGTGGGGAGGCGCCGAGCCAGGTGACGGCCGGGGACCTGTTGCGGGTGCGGACGGCGGCGGGCCAGGTCAGTTACCACCGCGTGAGCACGGCGACGCCGGTGACGGAGTTGAGCCCGGCGCCGATGCGGTTAAACCAGGCGCTCGACTTCAATCACGAAGCGGGAACTGAAGCGGTGGAACGCGCGGAACTGGTGCAGGTGCGCGCGTTCGATCAGGGATCGTGGGGAAACCGGCTGCGGATCTCGGTGCAGGACGAGGATCCGGGGCTGGTGTCGCAGACGACGCTGCGCACGGTCGTCACGCCTGACCAGGTACGTCTGGCGTCGGCAGCCGGAGTGGAAGCGGGCACGGTGTTGGAATTCATCGACCCGGCTACGGACCTTCCGATCGACCCGCCGGGCAAGGTGATCTCGGTGGATCGGGCGAACAATTACACGCTGCGGCTGGCGTCGGCGCTGACGCCGGGACAATTGGCGGCGCAGGCGGCGGGGAACCTGCGGGTGCGCAGCCGCGAGTTCAGCCTGACAGTGCGGCTGCTACACCAGGCGGACCCGGCGCGTCCGCAGCGCGGGGAGATCGTGATCGACGAGGAAGTGTTCCGGAACCTCTCGATGGATCCACGGCACAGCCGGTACTTCCAGACGATCGTGGGCGACTTCGGGCCGGCGGCGGTGCGGCGGATTTCTGACCGCCGGGAGGAGGGCGAGTCGTGGTACGTGAGGGTACACGATTCGGCCGAGGACCTGGCCGAGCCCGCACGGACCACGGAGCTGAACGGGATCCGGCTGGGGCCGGAGGCGCTGATCGACTTGCTGCCGAACGGGCGAACGCGTCCGGCGCGGCATGCGCTCGAGGGCGGCGACGATTCGATTGCGACGCTGACGGATGCGACGTACATCGGGGCGGACGCGATCGTACCAGAGGAGCGGACCGGGATCTTCGCGTTCCGGAGCGTCGATGACGTCAGCATCCTGGCGTGCCCTGGAAGAACCGGCGCAGCGCTGCAGGACGCGATGATCGCGCACTGTGAGTATATGCGGTTCGTCTTCGCGGTGTTGGACGGTCCGGCCCCACCCGACGATACTCTGACCGATGTTCAGGTGCAGCGGCAGCAGTTCGACACCAAGTACGCGGCGCTGTACTATCCGTGGGCGCTGGTGCCGGAGCCTTTTCCGGTGAACCTGGCGAAGATCCAGGATTACCCGATTCCGCCGTCGGGGCACGCGGTGGGGGTGTACGCGCGGACCGACATCGAGCGCGGCGTGCATAAAGCGCCGGCGAACGAGGTGATACTCGGGATCACCGGGCTGCAGCGGGTGATCAACAAGGGCGAACAGGATGTTCTGAACCCGTTTCCGGTAAATATCAACGTGATTCGCGATTTTCGGAACAACAACCGTTCGATTCGGATATTCGGCGCCCGGGTGATCACGAGCGATCCCGACTGGCGATACATCAACGTACGGCGTCTCGTGATCTTCATCGAAAAGAGCCTGGAGCGGGGGCTGCAATGGGTGACCTTCGAACCCAACGCGGAGCCGCTGTGGGCACGGGTTCGGCGAAGCATATCGAATTTCTTGCGCGTGGTGTGGCGGAACGGCGCGCTGGAGGGGGTCACGCCGGAGGAAGCGTACTTCGTCAAATGCGACCGGACGACGATGACGCAGACGGACATCGACAACGGGCGACTGATCGTGCTGGTCGGGGTGGCTCCGGTGAAGCCGGCTGAGTTTGTGATCGTGCGCCTCGGGCTGTGGACGCGGAACGGGGAAGAGTAAGACGCGGGAGGTGTCGAGATGGCAACAGGCGAGCGAACAGATCCTTTTCGCAGCTTCAATTTCAAGCTGGACATGGACGGCGTGACGGGGAACTTCCGGGAGTGCACGGGGCTCTCGGCGGATGCAAACGTGATCGAGTACCGGGAAGGGACGGACCTGGCGCGCACTACGCGCAAGATGCTGGGACTGCTCAGTTACGGCAACATCACGCTGCGGCGCGGGGTCACCGATAACGATGAATTGTGGCGGTGGTACCGAAACAACGTGAACGGCGTAACGGACCGGCGGAGCGGCGCCATCATCCTGATGGACGAGCAGCGCAACGAGGTCATGCGCTGGTCTATCGAGAACGCCCAGATCAAGAAGATTGAAGCACCGTCGTTCAACGCAACCGCGAACGAGATCGCGGTGGAAGCCGTGGAACTGGTGCATGAAGGGCTGATGCTCGAGAGTTGACGGTGGCGGAACTGCTCACACCCGGGGTCTATTACGAACGCGTGGATGCGACTTCGCCCGCGATCGGCGTGGTGCGCATGGACATTGCGGGTTTCGTGGGAATCGCGCCGCGTGGGCCGCTCGATACGCCCGTGCCGGTGGAGTCGTGGCGGCAGTACGAGGCACACTTCGGGGGCTTCACGGGCTCGGCGTACCTGGCGTATGCCGTGCGCGCGTTCTTCGAGAACGGCGGCCGGCGGTGCTGGGTAGTGCGGGTGGCGTCGAAGGACCCGGGCGGAGCGTCGGCCGCGGAGCGGCTGGTAGGGTCGGCCGCGCGGGAGGTGTGGCGGATTGCAGCGTCGAGCCCGGGGTCGTGGGGCGGGCAACTGACGGTTTCGGTGCGGCAGACGAGCCGCGCTCAGACGCGGAGCGCTCCGGGGCCCGGCGTCGCAGAGTACAGCGTGGTGGGTTCGACGGCGGGGTTCGAGCGGGGGACACTGGCACGAATCTCGCAGCCGCCGCTTGCGGACCGACTGCGGGTCGTATCGGACGTGGACGCGGGGACGCGCCGGCTGATTTGGGTAAACCAGGACCGCGATGCGCGGCTGCCGTATGAGACTCCGCTTGAGGGGCTCGACCCGAACCAGACGGCGCTGATCGAAAGCATCGAGTACACGATCACGGTGTGGGAGTCGGGACGTCCGACGGCGCTGTACGACGGGATTACCCTGATTCCGGAGCACTCCCGGTATGGGCCTACGGTGTTGGGGCGGGAGACGGAACCACTGAAACTGGCGAGGCAGGGACGGCTGCCGTCGCCGCCGCGGCCGATCGTCCTGGAGGAACTGCGGCAGGATTACCTGGACGGGATTCCGGGGTCGCTCGATTTGCTGGAGGGTGCGCCCGACCCGGTGGTATTGATGGGCGGAGCGGATGGGCTAGCGACGCTCAGCCCTTACGAATACGTCGGCGAGGCGGTTTCGCCGGGAGCGAGCGATGTAGAGAAGGCGCTTAAGCTGCGAGGTCTACGCACGCTCGAGGAAGTGGAGGAGGTCGCGTCGCTGGCGGCGCCGGACGTCCACATACAGCCCGTTTCAACCCCGCTGTTCCTGCCGCCGCCCCCATGCGTGCCCGATCCCTGCCTGCCGGGCCCCGGACCGGGTCCGGTGCCTGCGTTGCCAGGGACGGCGATGGAACTGCCCCCGGTGTTCACTGACCAGCAGATCTACGCGGTGCAGTCGGCAATGGTGGAGCAGTGCGAGGCACTGGGCGACCGGGTGGCGGTGATTGATCCGACGGCGAACTCGGCGCTCGATGCGAGGTCTGGGGAAGCGGCGGCAATCGAGTGGCGGACGAGGTTCGATTCCAGGTACGCGACGTTCTATTTTCCGTGGGTGCGAGTGGTGGATCCGCTACGCGCGTCGGGCGGGGCGACGCGGGCGATTCCGCCGTCGGGCTTCGCGCTGGGGCAGTGGGCCGCGGCCGATTTCAAGACTGGGGTGCATCGCGCGCCGGCGAATGAACCGCTGGCGTGGGCGCAGGACGTGACGGCGGCGGTGGATGCGGCGCGGCACGGGTTGTTGAACGAGCGCGGGATCAACGCGATCCGGACGCAGCCGGGGCGCGGGATCCGGATCCTGGGCGCGCGCACGGTGTCGAGCGATCCGGACTGGGTCTTTCTCAATGTGCGGCGGCTGATGATCATGATCCGGAAATCGGTGTACGAGGCCGTGCAGTGGGCGGTGATGGAACCGAACGAGTTCCGCGCGCAGGCAAAGTTGCGGCTGGCGGCGAGCAGCTTTCTGCTGGCGCTGTGGGAAAGGGGCGCGCTGGCCGGCGAGGCTGCGGCGGAGGCGTTCATCGTACGCTGCGACGAAAGCAACAATCCGCCGTCAGAGCGGGACAACGGGCGGCTGCTGATGGAGATCGGGGTGGCGCCGGTGAAGCCGTTCGAGTTCGTGGTGGTGCGGGTGGGCCGGACGGGCAACGAGTTCGAGATCGAAGAAGAGGGTGTGTCGCGAGGGGGAATGTAGGCAATGGCGCTGACCAATTCCGTAGGCTTTCGGCTCGACCCGGTGCTCGGGTACAACTTCCTGATCACGCTGATCGATACCAGCAGCAAGCTGGCGGCTGCGCTCTCGATCGCAAAGGCGGCGGTGTTCGACGTGGCGCTGGGCGGCTTCACCGAATGCACGGGTCTGGAGATGTCGCTCGATCTCGAGGAGTTTCGCGAGGGCGGACGGAACGGGGAGGTGCTGTACTTCCCCAAAGGGGTGCGGTGGTCGAAGATCACGTTGAAGAAGGGCGTGGGCGTCAGTTCGGCGCTGTGGGACTGGCACTACGGGTTCGTGGAGGGGAAGGGCAAGCGGCGCGACGGACTGATCGTGTTGATGAACGACCTGCACTTGCCGAACAACATTTGGTACTTCAAGCGCGGACTGCCCTCGCGATACAGCGGGCCGTCGATGAACGCGGCGCAGGGCAACGTGGCGATCGAGTCGATCGAGATCGCGCACGAGGGGATTTACCAGGTGCCGTATGTCGGGCTAGCGACGGGAGCGGTGACGGCGGGTGTGACGGCGCTGGTGTGAGGAGGGCGGGATGGTGGAAATCGACGAACTGAGCAGCAAGGTGAACTATCGGGAGGGCGAAGGATCGATGCCGGCGAACATGCGCCAGTATATCCGCGAGGTGGCCGCGGAAGCGGTGGAGGACTACCTGCGGCGCCAGCAGCAGCTGCTGGCGGAGCGCCGGATCACGGGCGGTGTGCGCGACGAGCTCGAGGGCGAGGCCTGAGGATGGAGACACTGCAGAAGGCGTTCCTGGTTGCCTACTGGAAGAACGAGATGGAGTTCGTGGAGTTCCAGTACAACCCCGCGGAGCTGACGTTCAATAAGGGCGTGCAGATGGCGGAGGTATCGATTCCGGGTCTCGATTCGCCGGTGCTGCAGTTCGTCCACGGGAAGGCGGAGACGGTCACGTTCGACATGTTCTTCGACACCACGGACGCGGGCATGGGCGCGAAAGCGCAGAGCGTGACCGAGTTCGTGGACCTGGTTTATTCGATGGTGAAGATCGACCCGGAGACGCACGCGCCGCCGGTGTGCAATTTCAATTGGAACGCCAGGTTTCCGGGCAAGGACATTTCGAGCAATCTGGGAAACCAGACGCGGACGGATTTCACCTGCCTGGTGGAGAGCGTCCGGCACAAGTACACGATGTTCACGTCGGCGGGAGTGCCGGTGCGGGCCACCGTGATGGTGTCGCTGCGGGAGTACAAGACACTCGACGATCAACGGAAGCAGCTGAACCTGCAAAGCCCGGACCGGACAAGGAGCCGCGTGCTGCAGAGCGGGGAGACGCTGAGCTTCGTGGCGCGGCAGCATTACGGCCGCGCGGCGGACTGGCGGTTCGTTGCGGATTCCAACGGTATCGAGGACCCGCGGCGTTTGCGGCCGGGAACGTTCCTGACCATGCCGCCGAAGGGATGAGCACATGGCCGATGTCCTCACACTGTTCGACGAGTCGGTCCTGCAGAAGGGGTTCTACGTCCCGCGGTTCGAGGTGGTGGTGGACAAGTCGGGGCTGCCCAGCGATGTGGTCCGCGACGTCCGGCAAATCACGTACAAGGACAACGTGAAGGAGATCGACAACTTCGAGATTGTGGTGAACAACTGGGACGCCGGCGCACGCGCGTACAAGTACATCGGATCGGAATCGGCGGACAGCGATGACCCGGAGGCGGCGATCCGGTGGAGGCTGTTCGAACCGTGCACCAGGGAAGTGGAAATCCGGTTCGGATACCAGGATGAGCTGGTGACGATGACTAAGGCGTTCTTCACCACGATGGCGCCCTCGTTTCACGCCGCGGAGCCGACGCTCAACGTGCGCGGGTTGAACGTGCTGCACCAGCTGCGGCGAAAGCAGTACTCGACCTCGTGGCAGAACCTGACGGACACGGCAATCGTGAAGAACCTGGCGACGCTGCCGGATCCGAAGACGGGGCAACGTCGTTTTCCGCTGCCGATCCGCACGAACCCGGGCGAGGAGCAGCCGCGGCCCTTCGTGGCGCAGCAGAACCAGTACGACATCGATTTTCTGCTCTCCCTGGCGCGGCGGAACGCATACGTGGTGCGGGTCGATCAGAAGGCGAACGGCTCGCGCGAGCTGTACTTCGGGCTGTCGGACGATCCGAACTTGCGGGCTGTGGAGTACCGGCTGGCATGGGGAAGGTCGCTGATGGACTTCCAGCCGACGCTGACGACGGCGAACCAAATCCGGTCGGTGACGGTGCACGGGTGGAACCGGCGGACCAAGAAGGCGATTCGGCAGAAGGTGTCGCTCGACGACCGGGGGTTCACTGCGAACAAGGATTTGAAGGAGCTGCTGCTGCGCTGCGACCCGCGGGAAGAGGAAGTGACGAGCGAACCGGTGGCAACGTTGGCTGAGGCGAAGCAAAGGGCCCGGGCAATTCTGCTCGACCGGACACGGGAGATCATCAAAGCCACGGGCGCGACGGTGGGGCTGCCGAACCTGCGGGCGGGCGTGTTCGTGCACATCGAGAACGTCGGGGCGAGGTTGAGCGGACGGTACTTCGTGACGGAGACGACGCACACGTTGGGCGCCGGCGGGTACACGACGAAGTTCGCGGCGCGCCGCGAGGACGAGGAGGCGAAGTGACGCGCACGGCGGGGCTGGCGATCGGGGTGGTGGTGGACGTGTCGGATCCTCAAGGCGAGGGCCGGGTGCTGCTGCGGTACCCGGACCTGCCGGAAGAACCGATGGGCGCCTGGACGCCGATTGCGGCGGCGATGGCGGGGAACGGAAAGGGCGCGTTTTTCATGCCCGAGCCGGGAGACGAGGTGCTGGTGGGGTTTCACAGGGGATCGACCGATGCGCCGTACGTGGTCGGATTTCTGCACAACGGGGTGGACAGGCCGCCGGAGTCGGACGCGCAGAATCGGGTATTTGTCACCAGGACGGGCCACTCGCTGCGCTTCGAGGACGGGAACAAGAAGGTGATCTTGAAGTCGGGCGGAGGCCGGACGGTGACGCTCGACGACAACACGGGAACGATCACGGTGGAGACAGGCGGAACGAGCATCCGGATCGACGGGTCGTCGATCACGCTTTTGGGAGGAGGGCGCCAGCTGACGATGTCGGGCGGGTCAGTGGCGATTACGTAGGCGATGCCGCAGTGGTTGACGACCAACGCGACGGTGCTTTGCCCGCACGGGGGCAAGGGGACAACCGCGCCTTCGAGCACGAAGTTCACCATCGGGGGCGGGGCGGTGGCGGTGGAAGGCGACACCGGGACGCTCGCATGCCCGTTCGGGCCGCTGCCGTGCGTCGGGTACACGCTGGTGTCGATGGGCCTGAACGCGACCACGATCGACGGGCGCCGGACGATCCTCGTGACTGACTTCAACCGGACACAGACGGGACTGCCGCTGGCGATGGTGGAGACGCATCAGGGGCTCGACAATTCGACGGTGGTTCCGCTGCCGCCGGGCGGGGCTCCGCTGCCGCCGGAACTGGCGGATGATAATCCTCCGGCGGTGGCCGCGCTGACGCCTGCGCTCGCGTTCTCGACGACGGCGCCCGCTCCGCTGGCGGCGAGCTTTTCGCTGAACGCGCCGTACCCGCTGCGCTGGGTGCTGACGCTCGTGAACGAGCCTGTCGGGTACAGCCTGGAGCTGACGAAGGGGCAGCCGCCCGATGTGGTGGTGACGCCGGCGGGCGGCGAGTGGAGCACGCCGTCGCTGGTAGTGACGGTGGCGATGAGCCCGACCTTCCTCGCCGGGCTGACCCCAGGCAAGAGCAGCCTGTACCTGACGGCGGTGACGAAACGGGGCGTGTCGATGTACGCGGAGGCGGTGGTCACGGTGACGCCATGAGCACGAACGCAAAGACGCGCGAATTCCTGGGAGTGGGGTGGAAGTTTCCGCTGGAGGTGACGCCGGCCGGGAAGATCGCGATGTCGAAGTACGAGCAGAGCGTGGAGGAGGCGATCTACTCGATCCTGTCGACGGCGAAGGGAGAGCGGGTGATGCTCGACCTGGGCGCGGGGATCCACGACCGCGTGTTTGCCCCGAACAACGCGGCGACGGTGAGCGCGGTCGTGCGGGAGACGCGGGAGGCGCTGGTGAAGTGGGAGCCGCGCATCGATGTATTGGACGTATCGGTAGAGACGACGCAAGAACAGCCGAACCTGCTGCTGATCCGCATTTCCTACCGGGTCCGGGCGAACCACGCGTTGGGGAACCTGGTCTTTCCGTTCTACATCAACGAGCGGTTGTGAGACGGTATGCCACTGGTTGACAAACTGCCGGTCATCGACAATCGCCATTTCGACGACATCGTCAACGAGGCGCGGACGAGAATCTCGCGGTACGCGCCGGAGTGGACGAACCTGAACGACACCGATCCGGGGATGGCGCTGGTGCAGCTGTTCGCGTGGATGAGCGACATGCTGCTCTATCGGCTCGGCCGGACGCCACTGCAGAGCTACATCAAGTTTCTGCAGCTGGTCGGGATCGAGATGAACCCGGCGCAGCCGGCGAGGGCGGAAGTGACGTTCCCGGTGGTGGTGGCCACGCCGCAGGCGTACGTGATCGTGCCTCTGGGCACGCCGGTGTCGGCCGAAGGCGAGGACGGAACACCGGTGGTCTTCGAGACGGAGCGGTTGCTGACGGCGCTCACGGCGGAACTGGCGGAATTCATGACGTACGACAGCTTCGGCTTCACCTCGCACACCCAGGAGAACGCCGACGCGGAGGCGGGGTTCGAGCCGTTCGGTCCGGCGCCGGAGAAGGACAACTCACTGCTGATGGGCTTCCGCTACGCGGGCGACTTTCCGGCGAAGGTCGAGTTGAACCTGGCCTTCGTGCTGCCGGCGGGCGCGCCTTCGACGGCGGCGAGCGATTGCGGGCTGGGCGAGGCTCAGCTGTTTCCAGCGGCGAAGCTGGCGTGGGAATACTGGAATGGGTCGGACTGGGCGACGCTGGGGCTGCTGAAGGACGAGACGGCGGGGCTGCTGCGCTCCGGGCACGTGTATCTGCAGGCGCCCCTCAAGGGATCGATGGTGCGGCAGGGGCTCGGGCCCGTGAGCGAGGCGTTGTACTGGATCCGCGCACGGATCGCAGGTGGTGCCTACGAGAAGACGCCGCTGGTGCTCGCGATCCGCACCAACACGGTCGCGGTGAGCCAGGCGCAGACGGTGCGGGACGAAGTACTGGGGACCAGCAGCGGGCGTCCCGACCAGGTGTTCACGCTGGCGGACAAGCCAGTGCTGGCGGGCACGTTGCGGCTGGAGGTGAACGAAGGCGAGGAGCCCGAGATCTGGCAGGAGGTGGCGGACTTCTACAACCGTGCACCGGACGAAAAAGTGTACACCCTCAATCGCACCACCGGAGAGATTCGCTTCGGCAATGGTGAGGAGGGCGCGATTCCGCTCGCGAACCTGAACGATTCCGGGGCGAACATCGTGGCCCGGTCGTACCGGTGGGGCGGAGGAACGAGCGGCAACGTCCCGGCAGGCGCGATCAAAAACATGATGCTCACGGTGGAGGGCATCGACGCCAACCTGGTGGCCAACCTGCGGCCGGCAACCGGAGGGCAGGACGAGGAGACGTTCGACGAAGTGCAGTTGCGGGCGCCGCGGGCGATTCGGAGCCGATGCCGCGCGGTAACGGCAGAGGATTACGAGTACTTCGCTACGCAGGTGGGCAACGTGAAGCGGGCCAAGGCGCTGCCGCTCGCCCATCCCCGGTTCCCCGGCGTGGAGGCGCCGGGTGTGGTGTCGGTGATCGTGGTGCCGGGCGCGGACGATGACAACCCGATGCCGCTGCCGAGCGAAGGAACGATTCGGACGGTGTGCGCGGAGCTGAACCGCCGGCGCACGCTCACCGCCGAGGTATTCGTGGTGCCCCCGACATACCGGAAGGTGGAAATCGAGACCGAGGTGACGGCGGAGGGCTCGGCGGATCTGGCGGTACTGAAGACGGCAATCGATACGGCGCTGCTCGACTACTTCCATCCGCTGAATGGTGGAGAGGACGGCACGGGCTGGCCTTTTGGCGGCGACATTCTGTACTCGAGGGTGAGCCAGCGCATTTTGCAGGCTCCAGGCGCGCGGTCTATCGCGTCGTTGACGATCAAGCTGGACGGGGTGGCGCGGCCTGATTGCCGGGACGTGGCAATCGCGCCGGGCGTGCTGGTCTATTCGACCGAGCACGCGGTGACAGTGAACTACGCGACGGAGGAGTGAGTGACAGCAAACGGGACGAGCCTGCCGATCCAGACGCTGCCGCCTTTGCCGGCGCCGCCGCACGATCCGCTCACGCTGCTGCTCGACGGGCGGGTTGGTTGGCGGGGGTCGCGGGTGGATCGGGTGGAGCCGAAGCCTGGGACTGGAGACCTTGCGCTGGTACCGGTGGCAGGCGCGGGTCCGGACCTCGCAGATCCGTCGGGCAGCCTGGGCGGCGTCGTGGCGCCGGCGGTGGTGGCAGTAGGGCCGCGCGGGGCGGTCTATCTGCTCGCGCGGGGCTCGGCAGAGGTGTTGGTCTTCGATCCCTGCGAGTGCCGGTTTATGCGGGTCCCTTGCGTGGGCAGGATCGGGAAGGGCGCGCGCGACTTAGCGGATCCTCAGGCCATCGCCATCTGCAACAGCAACCTGATGGTGACCGACTTCGGCAACGGGCGGGTCAGCGTGTTCTCGCTCAACGGATTCGTGCTGCGGGACCACTGGAGGCCGCCGACGGCGGAGCCGTTTGCGCCGTTCGGAATCGCGGTGGACGGGAATGGCCGGGTGTTCGTCACGGATCCGGTGAACCTGCGGATCCACCGCTTCGGGGCAACGGGACGATGGGAAAAGTCGTTTGCGGCGCCGGGCGTGCCGCGGCATCTGGCGATCGACTGCCGGAACCGGTTGTACGTGCTGATCGACGGACGGACGGACGTGACCGTGCTCGACGGAGAGGGCGCGGTTTTAGGGGTGGAGGATCGGGCGGACCGGATTCGCGGAGCGTTTCCGCCGCTACCGTTCCGGGTGCTCGCCGGGGGCCGTCTGGACTTGTCAGAGCAATGCGCAGCGACCGGAACGGCGGGCGTGTTCGACTTGCAGGGCAAGCCCGCGGCAGGATCGGGCTCGACGGGGATCACGTCATATCCGACGCCGGTGCTGCCGGAGATTTTCTCGGGGCGGTATTGGAGCAGTGCGCTCGACAGCGAGTTCTTCAATTGCCAGTGGCACAGGGTGGTGGTGTGTGCGTGCGTGCCAGAAGGAACTTCGTTGCGCATAGCGACCCACACCGCGTCCGCGATACTGACGCAGGCCGACGTGGAGGATTTGCCCGAGTACGCTTGGCAATCTGGCGCGTCGCTGCGGCCGTCGGGTTCGGGGCTGTGGGACTGCCTGGTGTTGAGCGGGCCGGGCCGCTATCTGTGGCTGCGGGTCGATTTCATCTCGAATGGGAAGGCCACGCCCGCCATCCGGCGGCTGAGTATCGAGTTTCCGCGCATCAGCCTGCGGCGATACCTGCCGGCGGTCTTCGGCGAGAACGCGCGCGCGGCCGACTTCACCGACCGGATGCTGGCGGTCTTCGACACGACCTTTCGTTCGATCGAGAGCCAGCTCGACTGCCAGGCGCGGCTGTACGACCCGCGATCGTCGCCGGCGAGTGACAACCGCTCCCGAACGGACTTTCTGTCGTATCTCGCGTCGTGGATCGGGATCGCGGTGGACCGCAACTGGCCGGAGCAACGGCGTCGGGATTTCGTGGCCGCCGCGGCGCGCCAATTCCCGATTCGCGGCACGCCGGAAGGGCTGCGGCAATTGCTGTTGGCGTTTCTCGGGATCGGCTCCGAGGGTTGCCCGGGCGGGGAGATGCGGACGGTATGCGTGGATGCGCCGGCAAATTGCCGTCCGCCGGTGAAGGCGTGTCTGGCGTGGGAGCCGCCGCGGCTGCTGCTCGAGCATTTTCAACTGCGGCGATGGATGTTCCTGGGGGCGGGGCGCCTGGGAGACCAGGCGATGGTGTGGGGTAACTCGATCGTGAACCGGAGCCAGTTCGGCACGAATGCGCAGGTCGGGCGGTCGCAGCTGGTGACCACACCCGATCCGTATCGCGACCCATTCCACGTGTACGCGCACAAGTTCTCGGTGTTCGTACCGGCGGCGCGGGTGAAGGCGGAGGCGGAACGCCGCGCGCTGTCGCGGCTGATCAACCAGGAGAAACCGGCGCATACGGGTTTTCAGCTGGAACTGGTGGAACCGCGATTTCGCGTTGGAGTGCAGGCGACGATCGGACTCGACGCGGTCGTGGGGCGGTACCCGGCGGGCGTCAAGCTCGACCAGGCTGCGCTCGGACGGGGCACGGTGCTGAGCGAGGGACCGCACCGGGCCCGCGGTCCCAGGATGACGGTCCGGCGGAACGCGCGGATAGGCGAGACCTCGGCGCTCGGGTGACAGGAGACGGTATGGAGAAGACGAAACCTTGCGGCTGCGAGACGGAATGCCCGGAGTGCGCCATCGGACCGTTCCAGCGCAACTACTACTTCACCGGCAAGCTGCTGGTAGAGCGCGATTTCCGGCAGGAGCAGGAATACTACGTCGGCAAGCTGGGCCACCATCATCAGCGGCTGCACGGCGAAGGTACGGTGTGCGGACTGAAGGTAACGCAGCATACGTCGTCGCCGTGCCGCGATCGCTTCCTGTGTGTCGACCCTGGCACGGCGATCGACTGCTGCGGGCGGGAGATTGTGGTGCGGGAGCGCGAGTGCATTGACATCACGAAGCTACCCGAGTACAAGGCGCTGGGAACGCCGGCCGGTCAGACAATGCACGATTTTCAGCTGTGCGTGCGGTACAAGGAGTGCCCGACCGAGCAGATCCCGGTGCTGTACGACGATTGCGGCTGCACGGAGGAGCAGTGCGCGCCCAACCGCATCCTGGAGTCGTACGAGTTCGGCCTGATCATCGACCCGCCCACGGCGGCGTCATCGCCCAACGCGCCGAAGATCGAGTGGACGAACACGCTGTTCAACATCGCCGACGTCATGCGCGTGACCGTGGACGCGGCGAGCCGGCGGCTGTACGTGCTGACAGCGACGAATCCCAACGTGGTGTACCAGCTGAACCTCGACAACAACGTAGTGCTGGCGCCACTCACGCTGCCTGGGACGGGACTCGACCTCGCGGTATCGAGAGACGGTGCGCGGCTGTATGTGGCGCTCGAGGCGAGTCCACTGCGGCAGGTGCTGGTGGTGGAGACGGCGGGGTTCACAGCGGTACGGACCGTCGACATTCCCGGCAGCGGCGGGAGCAGGGTGGAACTGGCGCCCGGGTCGGACGGGCACTTGTACTCACTGGCGAACGGTGCCGGGCAGTTGTCGCGATGGGACACCGACATCGATGCAGGCGGCGGACCGATGCCGTTGCCCATGTGGAGCCTGGTGCTGGCGGCCAACGCGCGGGAGTTGGTGCTATCGGGCGACAGCGCGAGGGCCTACGCGCTCGATGTTCCCAACCGGACGATCCTGGTGGCCGATACTTCGACGGGGTCGCTGGTCGCGCCGATCGCGGTACTTCCGGCGAACGCGGGGCCGTCGGCGCTGGCGCTGGTGCGCAACGGCTCGACGGAGGAGCTGGCGGTGGCGGACGCCGGTGCGTCGCCGCGCATCCATCTGGTCGGCCTGGCCCCGGCCGCGCTGCGCGGAAGCGCAGCCGTGTCGGAGCGGCCGGTCGACGTGGTGGCGGCGCCTGACGGAAAGTGGGCGCATGTGCTGGTACGGAACGCGGCGGGGAAGGACTTCGTTCAGGCGGTGAACCTGTCGGCGGTGCGCACGGGGCAGCCGGTCGCCCCGGGGGCCCCCGTTCCGGTCGGCGACAACACGCAGGAGTTGGTCGTTACGGCCGACGGGCGGACACTGTTCGCGCCGTTCCTTGGGTCGCAGCCGGGATCGGTCGAGGACGGAAGCCTGGCGATCCTGACCATCACGGGGCAGGAATGCTGCGAGAAGTTCTGGGACGCGCTCGACGGCTGCCCATCGTGCGAGACGGGCGACTGCGTGGTGCTGGCGACTATCCGGAATTACCGGCCGGGCTTCCAGATGCTCGACCTGCCGGGCGCCGCGGGAGATGTAGCGACGGGGATTGCGCGCATCGACAATCGCGACGGGCGGACGCTGCTGCCGAGCACGCAGACAATGGCGGAGGTGATCCGCTGTTTGTGCGAAGCGGGGACGGGGTCCGGGAAAGACGGGCAGCCGGGCGCCGATGGACAGCCGGGAACCAATGGACAGGACGGCCAGGACGGGGTCGGGCTCAATCCGAACCTGCCCAGGATCCTCGACATCGGCTGGACGCACAACGATGCGTCGCTTTCGTGGACAGACCTGCGGAATAACCTGATTTACGACTCGAGTCCCGAGGAAGTGATCAAGCGGTGGCCGAACACGCGTCCGCTACTCACGTTTTACTTCAACAAGCCGATGCGGGAGATCAATCGGCAGACTTTTCTGGTGCGGTTCCAATACCCGCACTGCTGGAGCGTGCAGTCGTCGCCCGCGGGCGGGACGGCGTTCACCTTCAGCGGCCTTTACAACGTCTTCAACCTGGACGTGTACGGTTACCTGTTCGAACTGCCCCCGGCGCCGGGAGTGAAGACACCGCACACCAACGAGAACTTCGCGTCGGCATGGACGTTTATTCCGGACCACAATATCTTCCTCAACCCGACCACGCGCGTGCTGATTGAGGAACTCGGGTGGATCGCGAATCGGACGTTCGACCGCGACGTGCTGTCGCTGCACATCGCGCTCAAAGGCGACTTCATCTGGGCGGGCGGGCCGAACGATTCTTTCGGTGAGGACCGGCTGCTCGATGCCGACAATTACGGCGGCCGAGTGGGGTTGAACGTCACGCGCGGCGGCATCGTGACGGGCGGGAAGAACCCGTCGGGAGACATGGTGATCGGTGGGGATTTCGAGAGCTGGTTCTTCCTGCTGCCACCGGTGATCGTTCCGGGCGCCGCTCCAGGTGTGACAACGGGAGTGCTGCAATCGTTTACGCGGGGCGTGCCGTGGGATGCCAACAACGCGTCGGCGGAGGAACTGGCCGCCGCGCCGAGGATCAGCGATAGCGTGGCGCGGCGGATCGTGGCGGAGCGGGAGAAGGGTTCGTTCAAGAGCCTCGCCGACTTGAAGAAGAGGGCGAAGCTCAGCGACGACCAGACCGAGTCGATCGGCCCGCTGCTGAGTTTCGAAAAGTGAAGGGAGCCGCTATGGGAAACTACGCTTCCACTGTGGGCCGCGCCGCGGCGAGAGGGAAAGCGCCGGCAAAGAGCGACTACTGCCAGCCGGCGTGTCCGGCATGCGGCGGACTGGAATGCCTGTGCCGGCCGCGGTTCTTTCCCGGCCAGTTGCTGACCGAGGAAGACCTGACAAGCCTGACCGATTACGTGGTCAAGAAGAACCGCCTGCACAACCGCTACCTGCACGGGTGGGGGGTGGTGTGCGGCCTCGAGGTAGTGTGCAAGCGGTGCGACCCGGGAATGGTGACGCTGCGGACGGGGTACGCGCTGAGCCCCTGCGGCAACGATATCGTCGTGTGCAAAGAAACCGCGGTGGACATCTGCGAGCTGATCAAGCGATGCCGCACGCGGGACCCGCAGCCGTGCGACGACGTGCCGGCGGGATCGTCGGCGCCGCCCGGATCCTCGGCGCCGCCGGGCGTCGCGGACGACCCTTGCGGCTCGGGCGAAGAGAAGTGGGTGCTGTCGATCTGCTACGAGGAGAAGCCGTCGCGAGGGATCACGCCTTTGCATGCGTCGAGCGAATCGGCGTGCTGTACAAAGTGCGCGTGCGGCGGGTCGGGTTCGTGCGGCTGCGGAGGCAGCGCGAAGAAGAGCTGCGGATGCGCGAAAACGACGAACGGCAGGAGCAACGGAAAGAGCAAACCCGCGCAATGCGAGCCGACGCTGATCTGCGAACGCTACGGGTTCAAGCTGTGCCGGTACGAGGGCGCTCGCGAGACCGAGGTCGGGGAGTTCGTGCAGCGCGTACTGTGCTGCTACCGGGAGGTGCTGGCTGCGATCATTCCGCCGCCGAATACGCAGGACCAGAACCAGCTGAGGGACTGGTGCTGCCGCCAGAAACGGGCGCTATTGGAGTTCACGAGCGCGTACGCGGTGACCGAGTGCGCCATCGACGACCTGATCGCGGCGCTGTGCCCACCGGCAGGGATGACCTTCGATCTACAGACCGTCCTCGCAAAGCTGGGCGCGATCCTGGGCCACCTGGTGCGGCATTGCCTGTGCGCGGCGTTGCTGCTGCCCTGTCCGTGCCCGGAAGAGGACGATTGTGTGCCGCTGGCGGTGGTGACGGTGCGGCGCACAGACTGCAACGTGGTCCGCATCTGCAACACGACGGCCCGCAAGTTCGCGGTGACGATGCCGGCGCTCGGATACTGGCTCTCCCCGCTGAACCTGGGCCGGGTGCTGCGAGCCGCCTTCGAGCGGCTGTGCTGCACCCCGATCCGTATTCCCGACACGAGACCGGGAGTGGCGACGGGCAAACCGGGGCGGGTAACGCCGATCGGCTTTTCCACGCCGGCAAGCTACACCTTCACGTCTGCATTCTATGCGGCGGCCACGAGGAAGACCGCGCTCACCCCCGAGGCGCTCGCGCTTGCAGAACTGGGAGTGCAGGACGGGGAACGGGCTGCGTTTGCGACCCGGGCGGAGATGGACAGCCCGGCGGAGTCGCTGCTGATCAATCAGGTGCTGGCGCCGGTGCTGGCGGAACTGGCGCCGATCGACTGGTCGAAGCTGGGGATCGCGTTCCCGGCGAAGACGGACGATTCGGCGGAGTTGCGCGACCGCGTGTTCGAAATGAAGGCCACTATCGACGAACAGCGGAAGATCATCGACGACCTGGCGAAGCGTCTCGAGAAGAAAGGCTAGGAGCGGGATGCCCGTCAATCAGGCACAACGGACGTTGTTTTACGAGGGCCAGTACCTGGGGGCCGAGGACCTGACGCAGGCAATCGACTACGGGCGCATCCAGGACAGCCGGCACGAGCTGTCCGGTCACACGTGGGGAATTGCGATCGGGCTGGGGCTGCGGGAGATGCCGTCGGTGGATAAACCCGGAGAGGTGGTGGTGACGGTGCAGCCCGGCTACGCGTGGGATGGGTTCGGCCGGCCGATCGTGGTGTCGACTCCGTCGCGCATTCCGCCGGAGCGCTTGCAATCGATCCCGTTTGACCCGGCGCTCGACGGAGGCAATCCGGCGGGCCGGCTGGTGGACGTGTGGATCCGGTACCGCGAGTTCGACACGGCGCCTCCAGACGAGGGCTTCGCGCTGTGCGACGGGCCGGAGCGGAATACGCGCGTACAGGAGTCGTTTCAGATCGAGGCAGGAAGGTACACGCTGGCGGCGCGACGGGATAACGTGACCATCGGTGGGGTGTCGACGGCGCCGAACCTGGCCCTGCAGCGCTTCGATGCAACCGCTCCGCTGCTCTACGACGAGTCGGCGCCGCATCAGGAGTTTCCACTCGACGACCCGGAGGCGTGGTGGCTGGTTCCCGTGGGAAAGGTGCGCTGGCTGCCGAATGTCGACCCGACGCAGCCAGGGTCGTTCCTGGCGCTGAGCGCGGACGACGCGCTGCAGAGCGCGCGCGTGCGCCAGTACATTGGGGCGGTGGCGGGGTCGGTGGAGGCGCCCGAGGGAGTGCTTCGGCTAAAGGACAGACGGCTCGCGAAAAACGTAATACCCTCCGACGATCTGGTCTGGGTCGAAGGCAAGCTGCGGGTAAACGGCGACGCGCGGCTGTTCGGCGGCGCGCTCGATTTGCGGGACTCGAGCGGCGGGTCGGACGCGACTCCGCTGAAGGTGCGGCGCGTGGGAAACGCGTCGGGCGGGCAGGATCTGCAGGCGACCATCGGGCAGATGAACCCGGCGAGCAACCGGTTTCAGGTGGGTCCGCTAAATGCGGCGGGCGCGATGACGGCGAGCGTGACGGTGCTCGACAGCGGCAACGTGGGGATCGGGACGGATGCTCCGGCAGAGAAGCTGCACGTGTCGGGCGGGAAGGTGCAGTGGGGCGACTCGCTGCTCGACACGGCGGAGGGCGGGTCGATCGAACTGGGCGGGAACGACAACGCGCCAGGAACGGGGTCGCCGCACATCGATTTCCATTTCAAGGGGCTGCAGCAGGATTTCAATACGCGACTGGTGAACGACGCCGACGGACGGCTGCGAGTGGAGGCGCAGGTGCTATCGGCGGCGGGGCGAGTGGGCGTCGGAACGAACGCGCCGGGCGAGGCGGTGGAGATTGCGGCAGGCGGCAACCTGCTGCTGAAGGCCGCGGGGGATGCGGCGGGCGCAGTGGTGTTCGAAGACAGCGCGGGGGTACAGAAGGCACGAATCTGGTCGCGCGAGACGACCGGAGCGGGGCTGTATCTGAGCAGCGGCGACGCCACGCCGGACGTGACGATCGACGGCGCGGGGAACGTCGGGATCGGCACCACGACGCCGCTTACGAAGCTCGACGTGGTGGGCGGGATCCGGTCGGACCGGTGGAACGTGGCGCAGTTGCTGAGCAACGCAACGGGACCGTTGCCGATTGATGCAGGGGTGACCACACACGGAGGGACGCTGGTCGTGTTCGCGTCGGGGTCCGGGAAGACGTCGAATGCGCCGGGCGAGGTGGGAATGACGATCCTGGTGGACAACGTGGTGCGCGGGGCGGCAGCATGCCGGGTGAACCAGAACGACAGCCATCAACCGTTCGTGGCGAATGCGCTGGTGGTCGCGGGCCTGGGGGCGGGCAGCCATACCATTCGGTTCGCGGCGCAGGCGGGAACGCTCACGGAGAGCCACGATCGTTACAGCTTGACTGTGATGGAATTGCCGTTCTGATCGGCCATGCTCAGGATTCGCCGTTTCGCCTCCGAGTACGTCGTGCCCGCGGACTACCGGGATGCAGCAGAGATCAAGGACCGGCTCGACCGCGTGGCGGGAGGCGGGCTCGTGCGGTCGCTCGCAGCAAGGGTCGAACGCAGCCGCGCGGCGGAGGGCGAGGCCGTCTGGACGGTCCGGCGGCTGCAGCTCGAGTTCGACGTTTCAGCGGGAATGGATGCGGAATGCGTCTCGGAGCGCTGGGCCGAAGCGATTGCGCGCGCCCTTGAGAGAAAGTTGTCGGAGCCGGATGCACCGGGCGAGGTGGTGTGGTTCGCGAGCGAGGCGGAACTGGCTGCGCGGTACGTAGTGGCGCAGGCCTCGGGCGGGGCGGCTCGGGCGTGGTACTTCCGCCGGTTCGAGGGTCTGGCGATGCTGCAGCCTTCGGCGGCGATCCGGACGGTATTGGAGCCGGAGGCGGGGATGCGGATTGCGGCGCTGCTTTCCGACCGCGACTGGCTGACGGTATCGGCGGCGTTGACCGAGGCGGACGCGGCGCGCGTGCTGAGCGCGTGGCGGTCGGGAGAAATGACATCGTTCGAGACGGTGTGGGCCGCAGGAGGGGCGGGTGGATTCGGGGCGGCGGGGCCCGGGGAGGAGTCGCGGGGAGCGCTGCGGCTTGCGGCAGCGGTGCTGCGACGCGATGCAGG
>Ga0308176_10000463_pt1 | contig 25939 bp, 22 predicted proteins | sample PhyCR2_3_FD_203890 | JGI IMG/M metagenome (GOLD analysis project Ga0308176, IMG submission 203890) | Soil microbial communities from UC Gill Tract Community Farm, Albany, California, United States - DLSLS.C.R2 | ecosystem: Environmental > Terrestrial > Soil > Agricultural land | place: USA... | reverse complement strand
TGGCAGGCATCAATCAGATTCTTAAGGTCGTCGGGTGTTCCGTATTGATGATGCGGTGCATACAGGTCGACGCCGTCATAGCCCCAGCCCCATGGCCCTGAAAATTCATTGAGCGGCATGATCTCGACGTGAGTCACGCCTAGATCCAACAGGTGCGGGAGTTTTTGGATCGCTGCCCTGAAAGTGCCTTCCGGTGTGAAAGTCCCGATGTGTAACTCGTAAATGATTCCGCTCGCGAGTGGCCTCGCCTGCCAGTTCTTATCGGTCCACTTGAAACTGGCATGGTTCACAACGCGCGACGGGCCGTTTACACCCTCGGGCTGCCAGGAGGAGCGTGGATCGGGCTTCGGATCGCCTCCGTCGATAACGAAGAAATAATCGGTACCAGCCTTCGCTTCTGGTATGGAGGCTTGCCACCAGCCTCGCTCTCCGGCCTGCATCCCGTGCTGCCTGTCTCCGATCTGTACGGCCATCGACTTCGCACGCGGAGCCCAAACCTGAAATTTGTGCATCTTCGTCTACTATTTCCTGACCAGCAACTCTACTGGAAACTCCTTCAAAAGTTCACTGACGCGCTTCGTTCCACCGGTGTGGTGTGCGCTTCCCAAAGCACTCTGCCAGTTTCCATCCGGCAACGTCACGGAGGTATCGCGCCAATCTCCGCCGAGGGACATCACAAGCCTCGGCGCTAAAACCATGATGTTGTTCCCTCGTAAGTAACTAACCAGATGCTCGGATCGCTCTCCTGTCCCTTTCACCGGCCGATATGACGCGTCGGCTCCGAAATCTTCGTGCCTCTGCTGCCTGAGCCGGCTAACTTTAAACAACACCAGCAGTTTCGGGAAGCCCTCATCCTGCCGCTTCCATGCCTCACTCGTACTCAAATTAGGCAGTTCCGACAAGAGTCGCCGACGCAAACTGTAATCCACAGGTCTCCGATTGTCGGGGTCTACTAAGCTGAGATCCCACAACTCAGTTCCCTGATACATGTCGGGAATACCAGGGGATGTGAGCTTCAGCATAAGCAAGGTCAGCGAATTGATTCGACCCGGCTCTACCAAGGGTTGTACAAAGCTTTCAAAATCGCTCAGAAACCGCTCGCTTTTATAGAGTCCTTCGATAAATGCCTTTGTGCTTTCCTCGAAACTCTTGTTGGGTGACAACCACGAAGTGATGCCCTTCGCCTCGCGGCATGCTTTCTCCATATAAGCAAGCACCCGTTCCTGGCTGATCGGCCAGGTACCGATCAGGGTCTGATACAGAAAGTATTCGGTATTCGGGTCGGGCGCCCCGTCCTGCTTTAGCGCCGCGTTCATTTCGCTCCAGCGCTTCAAGGCCGCTTCCCACTCGGCAGGAATCTCAGATAGAAGACTGATGCGCGCCCGCACGTCCTCGCTGCGCTTTGTGTCGTGCGTGGATGACGAAAGCATGCTGCGCGGATGAGATTGTTGAGTCTCCGCGCACCAACGGTGGAACTCGTCAGGAGAGATCCCGAACATCCCGGGATCACCGCCCACCTCATTGAGGGAGATGAGGCGGTTGTAATTGTAGAAGACCGTATCTTCGACACCCTTCGCCATTGCCGGCCCGGTGAACTGCTGGAAACGTTGCACGAACTCATCTTCCTTTGGAGCGCGCACTTTAAGGAGCAGCACTTGCGCCAGGAAGTCGAAGAGTTCGGCATCGATTTCGGGCCTGTGTTGCTTCGCCGCAGTCACAGCCTCGTTCACGTAACGTTCGTCGTCGGCCGTAATTTCTTCCCGTTCCGGCACGACGTAGGTACGGTATACGGGGAAGCAGGCTACCAGTTCGCGAATTGCACGGATGACATCCTGGCGCGTGTAGTCCCGCCGGTCCCTATGAGATTTGCAGATTTCAACGAATAGCGTTGTCAGGCGATTAACATCGCTGCCGAGCAGGTCGCGGAGCACGCGATGCTTCTTATCCCGGCACATGGCCGGATAATCCGTGGATTCGCCCGTGAACTCCGTGTAGATGCGGTTAAACTCCTCTTCATTGCTCGCATTTACGAGTAATCCGCCGGCCTGATTCAGGTAGTCGTAACCGGTGGTGCCATCGATGGGCCATTCGGAGCGGAGTTTTTCCCCGGGTTCAAGAATCTTTTCCCCCAGGATCCAGACGTCTGGCGCTTCCCTCCGGAGATGCTCGAAGTAAGCCCGCGGATCCTGTAATCCGTCCGGATGATCCACCCGGATGCCATCGAGGACACCTTCGCGCAGCCAACGGAGAACCAGGGCGTGTGTATCGGCAAACACCTGTTCCCGCTCCATTCGAAGACCTACCAGGGTGTTGACATCGAAGAAGCGCCGGTAGATGAGGTCCTGCTCTGCTGTGCGCCAGTAGGCGAGCCGAAAGTTCTGGCGCTCGAGAAATTCGTGCAACCGGTCCGTGTGTCGGTTCAGTTCCTTAATTTCCTGGTCCACCGCATCGGCGATGTGAGGCACCTCCTTCAAGCGCATATCGAGCAAAGCCTGGATGATCGCTTTATCACGGTGTCGCCTGGTTAGGCTGATGGGGTCCGTCGCCGATGGAGAAGGCAGAAGATCCAGGCAATCAGAGAGAAAAGCAAGGTAATCGGAGCCGCTTCGCGAGGCTGCGGGAAACAGTATGCACGGAAGGGATTTAGGGGCAACCGGAAGCTCGTTATCGAAGTACTTTACGATGAATTCGGCTCCGGATCTGCCTATCTGTACTTCCTGACGGGCCAAAACACGCCCATAATGGTCGCCCAGAATTGGCACAAGCATCTTGTTATGGAGCGCCGGTTCTGGAGTATTCCAATCGATATCGAAAAAAGGCGCGTACCGGCTGGCCGGTCCATTTTCCAGCACGTCCCACCACAACCGGTTGCGGCGGCCGCTGATCGCCATGTGGTTCGGGACGATATCAAGGACCTGCCCCAACCCACAGGCCCCCAATCTCTTGGAGAAATGGTCGTGCGCTTCGGGGCCGCCTAATTCTTCGTTTACTTTGTGGTGATCCACCACATCGTACCCGTGTTTGCTACCGGGTGCGGCTTGCAGATACGGTGAGCAATATACGTGCGAAATCCCAAGTTGCCGAAGATAATCCGCAATTTCGGAGGCAGCATCAAACCCGAATTCGGCGTGCAGTTGAAGCCGGTAAGTGGCGGTCGGAATTCTCGGCATCCTCCATGAGAGCCAGGGAAGAGGAACAATGTTTCGTAGGGTTGTTCCCAGTTTGTAAAGCTCAGAAATATTTGATTCAAAGATATTTGATTAAGATAACCTCGTTCCCATTTTCGTTGTAAATCAACTCGTCTGCAATTTGGCGGACCATCATAATCCCAAAGCCGCCGGGTCGTAAACCTTTTCTGAGCCTGAACTTAGTGTGACGTAATGGATCTTCAGGCGGATTATTGACTGCGGCGTGCGGCACGCGCTTCATCGAGAAGCCGGGGCCTGCATCGCGCGTCTGGAACAGGATGACTCGGGGAGTTTTGATGTAGGTGAGTTCCACGCCATGTTGGGGCAGCGTCTTGCAGCCGTGTTCAATGGCGTTGGAGAGCAACTCATCCATGGCAGTCGCTAGTTCCTCGCACAGATCGGCTGCCAAATCGGCCTCCATCTGAGCCCGCAAGAATGCAATCACCCGGTCCTTCAGGTCGAAGCGAGGGGCTATGTTCAGGCAGATCCATCCGGGGGAGGACGACCGGACCTGCACGTCCGCTAACCCGGAGAAGACCTCCCTCGCTCCCGGGCGAGTCATCAATCTTCGCCCTTCATTCTCAAACGACTACTGAGCTTAGAAGTGCTATTTTCAAAGCAGTTGTTATGCGCTTTAGTCTTCTTGTAACGGCAACTCTCCTGTGTGCGGCAAGCCTGCCCGCTGCGAAGAAAGTTGTGTCGCCCAATACCAGCGCCAGCAATGATCAGGTGGATATTATCGCGACCATTTTCATGAGCCCCGAGGAAATCGCGCAGAAACTGGGAGTAGATCCCGGCAAGGGCGTAGCGTTGCTGCAGGTAAGAGTTGTACCGAAGACAAACGAATCGGTTCAGATCAGCCCCGACGATTTCATTCTCCTGGCCCATGATGACGGTGAACGCTCGAAGCCATTCGATCCAGCCCAGCTAGCCGGACAAGGCACTCTAGTGGTAACTAGCGCGACGGACAAAACAAAAAAGCAATCCTCTGGCTTCGGGGGCTTCGGTGGAATGATCGGCGGCGGCAGCGGTTCGTCTCCCGGCAACTCAAAGCCGACCACGCTCAGCACGAAGATGGATACCAAAAACCAGGGTAATGACAAGCTCCTGGAGGCCTTAAAGGCGAAACAATTCCCTCAGAAGGATACAAATCAGCCCGTGGAAGGCTATCTGTATTTCCCTCTCGACGGTAAGCACAAGCTCAAGAACATGGCTCTGCTTTACCGAGGTCCAGCCGGACGGCTAGACCTCGAGTTCGAACACTAACCTAAAGTTCCGGACTATTGTTTCTCGATTGAGGACACGGTGATCACGTCGCCCTGGACGGTACCATCGACTTTTACTTCTTCGCCCAGGTGAGATGCCACCTTGTCTTTTGAGCCGGCATCGAACTTCATCACTTTGCCGTTACTCACCAGGACGGGGTCCGACCCACCGCCCACGCACTTCTTGATGCAGGCTGTGTTAGCGTCGCTCACCTTGTTGTGAGCCTTCCCACAGTGTGCGTCGGAAACATAGCCGGTTACCTCCTCGCCGAATGCCGAGAAGCTCGCCAACCCGACAAACGCGGCGGAAACCAATAAAAACTTCTTCATATAAGATCCTCCTACTTCTACTTGGAATGATGGTATCGCGGATCTGATTACCTTTGTCATCATGGCACTAAACTTCCAGGATGACGGGAAGGATCAGCGGCCGCCTCTGATTCTGCTTGTTCAAGTAGCGCTTCAGGTCCATGCGGATTTTTTCCTGCATGACGCCCCAATCGCTGCGCTCCTCGGCACTTGAGTTCTCCAGAGTTCGCGCCACTACCCCACGTGCGTCCTGCAGCAGAGCGCTCCCGTCGCCGGTTACGAAACCGCGGCTGACGATCTCTGGAAGACCCTCGCTCTTGCCCGTGTGTTTGTTGATCGCAATGATCGGGATGACAAACCCATCTTCGGAGAGATGCCTCCTGTCGCGGATGATCATGTCTTCCACGACGTCGTCGAGGGATCCCGAATCTATGCAGATCCGTCCAACGGTGATCCGCGCTCCCCGTCTCGCACCCATGTGGTCGATTTCGAGGGTGTCGCCCGTTTCGAGCACGAATGTATCCTCGAGCCCGGCAAAGCGCAGGTGCTGAGCGAGTGCGGCATGCCGGGTCAATTGACGGTATTCGCCGTGAAGAGGAACGAAGTATCGCGGCCGGACGAGGTTCAGCACCAGCTTGAGTTCTTCTTCGCTGCCATGGCCAGAGACATGGATGGGCGGCTTCATCGTGCCGTAAACCAGGTCCGCACCCCGGCGGGCGAGGTGGTTCATCATCCGGAAAATTGGTTTTTCGTTACCGGGAATGATACGGGCACTGAAGGCAACGGTGTCGCCGGGCTGCAGATACAGGTGTTTATGGTTGTCGACTGCCACGCGCGACATTGCCGACATTGGCTCGCCCTGGGTACCCGAGACAACCACGGCCACCTTCTCTGGCGGCATCTGCATAATGTCCTGCGGCCGTAGAAGGGTCGAATCCGGGATGGACAGCAGGCCGAGATTGTGGGCTATCTCGGTGACATTTAGCATGCTCCGGCCAAGGAAGGCGACCTTTCGACCGTACTCACTGGCGAGATCAAGAATCTGCTGGAGCCGATGGACGGAACTGCTGAAACAAGAGATGATCAGACGCTTTTCGCAATGGGAGAAGAGCTCTTCCAGGCGAGGACGCACGGCACGCTCGCTCTCCGTGAATCCGGGACGATCCACGTTTGTCGAGTCCGACATCAGCAGAAGAACACCGCGCTTGCCGTATTCGGCCAACGTATGAAGATCGAAGAGTTCGTTATCGGTCGGTGTTGGATCCACCTTGAAATCGCCGGTGTGGATAATTACTCCGAGCGGAGTTGTGATCGCTAGCGCGACCGCACTCACGATCGAGTGCGTCACGCGGATGAATTCGACCACAAAGGGACCCAGCGTGACGCGATCACCTGCTTTGATCACGTTCAGCTGAGCATCGTCCAGCAATTCGTGCTCTTCGAGCCGGCGTTCGACAAGAGCCAGCGTGAACTCAGTTCCGTAGATTGGCAGGTTTAACGAAGCGAGAAGAAACGGAATGCCACCTATGTGATCCTCGTGCCCGTGCGTTAGCAACAACCCGCGGACCTTCGAGGCATTCTGTTCGAGGTACGTGAAATCGGGCGTGACTATGTCCACGCCTAGCAATTCGGATTCCGGGAACATCATTCCCGCGTCGATGACGACGATATCGTCACCGTATTGAATTGCCATGGAGTTCATTCCGAACTCCCCAAGTCCACCTAATGGCAGAATCTGTAACTTGCTATCAGGCATCGCGATAAAGCCGGAGCACTACACTGCGGCTTAAGAAGCTAAAGGTTAACACGCCGCATAAGTAGCCAATCGGAGCCAACCTGCTTCGATGTTGTCAGGGAGCGGCACTGCGTACCGCAGCCTTCGCGTGGTCAACCCACGTCTCATAGACGTAGCGGTCACGTTCGGCGGACCAGACGGAGTCTGGTAGGGCATGAAGTAAATCACGGTTTACGGCTGGAATGTCGTTGCCCAAGGCTAGCGTCCCGCCCTCGCCTGTCTCATTTTTCAGGCTATTCGAAACAACTCCATTGCGGGCGGCCCACTCCGAAATGTGTGTTTCCGGCATACTCTGAATTCGATCTGCGGACCAGTTTGGGAATTTAAGCGTTTTCGCCAGCCATAGCGCAACAGGCTTAGTGACGAAATAGGGGCGGTGGCCTCCGTTCGGCGTGAAGCCGAATTCGAAGACATGCTTCTGACTGCCAAGCAGGTTGGCGGTCTGCTCCTGCAACTGCTTAAAGAAATCCGGACCGTGGTTCTGGATGTCAACCACCCTATCGGCTGTCCCATTCCAGACGAGGGTGGGGCCATTCTTCGCTTGTAGTGCAAAGATCACGGGCCCACGATCGCCAAGAACCTTCAACGACTGGTAAGGAATGGCCTGGCACATCTTTTTTCCACTCGAATCCCAGTAACCGCCCGGACCGTCGAGGTCTCCACCACCCACGAGGACACAGCCTTTCACGTCTTCGTCGGCGGCGCACGCAATTGCGCTGATAAATGAGCCCATTGAGTAGCCCAGGACGGCGATCCGGCTTTTATCCACGTCTTTTCGGGTTCTCAGGTAAGCGACCGCCGACATAACGTCCTGGACCATCAGTCCGCCCATGCGCCGCGCCATATCGTCGGGGGCGATATAGGGGTCGTGTTGACTTGTCCCCGATTCCCGCAAGTGATTGCGCTCGAATTCGCCGATGGGATCGTACGTCAACACGACGGCTCCGGCTCTTGCATACAGAATGCCCGCCCAGTATGCGTACCAGGAAGATTTGTCGCCCCCATGACCGTTAACGATCACGAGTGCGGGACGCCGCATTCTCTTATGCTCCGCGGGATGATAGACAATCGCCGGAACTCTCAGGCTGTACGCGGTGGCATAAGAAACGCGATCAGCCGAAACGCCCGGTGCGGGTGAGAATGAGCTATAGAGTTTCTCCTCCGTTCTTGGCAGCGATTCGGGGATGTGGAGAGTGTCCCGGATCTGGGCGCGCAGCGCTTTCCAGTCCTTACGTTCCCCCGCAGAGGCAGACATGGCAAGCAGAAGAAGCACGGCAGCTCGAAGCAACGTCATCCGGATACATGGTAACGGAACTTACGTCTCAGAGCGGCGGCTAGGATGAAGGCAGGAACCGAGGAGAATCGTGAAGAAATCTGTTCTGATCCCATATCGCCATCCGGCAAAGCTGAGGCCCTATGAAGAAGCAGCGCGGGCGGGCGGATTAGAACCGGTATCGGCGTTTGTTCTGAAACCTCCAAGCCTCGACGGCATGGCGGGCCTCCTTCTCATAGGCGGGACGGATGTAAACCCGAAGCTTTATGGAGCGTCGCCCGAGCCGGAGGTCGATGAACCGGATGACGAGCGCGATGCAGTCGAGTGGCGGCTTATCGATGAAGCTCTCGAACGCGATCTGCCTGTTTTTGCGATCTGCCGCGGTCTTCAGATGCTAAACGTACATCACGGTGGATCGCTGCGCCAGCATCTGGGCTCTCCAAAGCATGACCCTGAGTTCGAAGATAAATCAACCGTTGCGCATGAGGTCACAGTTGATCCCGAGAGCCACCTCGCGGAGATTACCGGTTGCACGCGCATGCGAGTGAATTCGAGACATCACCAGGCGGTAGACCGGATCGGCGAAGGATTGCGTGTCTCGGCTCGTGACACCGAAGACGATACGGTCGAAGGGCTGGAGCAGCCGAACCGGCGTTTCGTGGTTGCGGTGCAATGGCATCCGGAGGACCAGGTCTTTACCGAGCCGGCACAGCGAAAGCTGTTTGAGCGCTTTGCCAGAGCTTGCAGCGAAACCTGGTAGCGAGCAAACTTAGCCGGCGAAGAAAGACCGCCGCGTGGGTGCCGGAATGGGCAGTTGCCAAGACATCATGGCCAGGTGATCATACGCCCAGAAGTTGATCAGACCGACTCCGCGCGAATCTGCGAGGTGAAACTCCGCGGGCCATGGACAGCCGCCATTGAACCAGGGAACCAGGTATGCGACATCTGCGGTATCCCAGGACATCGGCGCGGTAAGCGCGAAATAGATTGCCTGTTCGGCCAGATCGAAGTGATGGTATTGCGCGCTCCAGCTAAGAGCCTCGACTTTGAAGCGGTCGAATCCGCTTGTGCCTTTGGCACGCCAAGCTGCCGGCAGGTTCACGGCGGCATTGAGACGGCCACCCTGAGGACTGGGCACAAATTCGCCCGAGTAGCAGGCGGGATTGTTCACGTCGTTCGGATACAAGATCTCGAACTTAGCGTTGGGAGATGCCGCAAGCACCTCGGCCCGGATGGCATCGATGTGGGCCTTCAGCTGATTGGCCAGAAAATTAACGTCAGCGCCCCCGTTCACTGCGGGATCATCATCCTGGCAGGTAAAGCGGTACAGCGGGCGACCTAGCGCAGCCTGCGCCGCCGCAGCCGTCACTACGTCGTAATAGGCCATGGAGCCTCCCACCACTCTTCCACTACCGATCAGCCAGGCGCCGTTGGCCGAGATCGGAATGGTGAAGTGGTAAGGGTCAGTTACCGTGATTGTCCACGTCCCATTCGCGGCACTGCATCCCCGAACTCCGGTTAACACGACGCGATCGCCCGTTTGCATGCCGTGCGGATTCGCCAGGCCGATACTGATCGGGTCCGTGTAGGAACAATAACCAACGGGCTGCGACATCGAGGAGAAGAACCACCACAGGAACTCTCCAAACTGCAGCCAGGGAACGAGACCCGCCTGGCTCTGCAACAGCGCAATTTGCTTGTAAACGGCCTTCTGGAAACTGGTGACGGTAGGAACGGGTGGGCATTGCGATGAAGACAGATTCGCAAACCCTGTATCGGTGCGTACGGAACTTCCGTCCGCGTAGCGCGCCGTCCAAGTATTCGCCGCCGTTCCATCATCGGGCGGATTCACAAGTTCCATCGAAAATGACGACGTGACCTGCAGATTCTCCGCCGCTGCCAATTTGAAGAAGTCAGAGTGCCATTGCCGGAGCGGGAAATTGATCGGATTGGAAGCCGAGGGGTCGATCTGCCACGTTCCATCAACACCGACCGCCAAGCTCCCGGTGCTTGTCACGGTGCCGGCCGCCGAGGCCTGATCTTGCGTGATCTCTAGAACATCTCCCCAGTTCGGCGTACGCGTGTGGATCGTGAGCTGTCCAGTGCCGGTCTTTTCCGCCCACATCGAAACGCTGGCGGAGTTGATGTATTGAACAAAGTGACTTGCGATCGTATCAACGGTGTCCCAGGTCGTAACTGATTTATGGAGGGGGAATCGGCTGGCGCCGCTCCCAAGAGCAACCGTTGCAACGTCTCCCGGGGCCCACGTCCCTCCAAAAGAGATTACGGCGGAATTCCAGACCCCGCCGACTCGTTTCCGTTGATTCCACCAGAAAACGCCAAGATATTCGTTGATCTGCCCGCGGAAGCCCAATTTAGTCAGATGCCAAAGCAAGCGTTGAGGACTGACCTTGTAAGTAGCATCGGTATCGTAATCGAGAGCCGGGCTGACATTGGAATACGTCACCGGTGCGTCTCGAAAGTCGGACGGAACGGCAGCTTCCAGATAGTCGAATACAAACTGGCCGGGTGAGACGACCTTCAAGGAAAGTGAATGAGTACCGGCCGGCACGGAAGGCCGCAACAACCGGCGCGTCACGAGTTCTGACCCGACCGCCAGAGTGCACGACAGTTCGGTAGACATGTCACCGTCCAGGCTGACGTCGAGGGTGGCGCGATTCGGAAATAGTGATGTACCCAGGTACAGGTCGTGCGTCGAACTGGATGTGTAAGTGACCATCAGAGAGTCACCGAGTGTTGACGTCCTTTGACCAAAACCTTGCCAATAGTTGTTTGCGGGTATCAGTGACCACCCGGAACCTGTGTATTGGCACGCACTGCTCGCGTCGTTGCCGATTCGAGTACTGGCAGGTCCCGCGCAACGAAGGAACCTCTTGTTTAGGGGATCCTGAACAGTCCAGTTCGTGAACGTAGCAGTCCACTCGGTATCGGAGTAAACGGAACCCGCAGCGACTTGAGGAGCGAACGTTACCCAGGCTTGCCGGATTCGATCGCTACCCAGGGCGCTGAAATCGAGCGAAATATTCCAAACGACGTCGTCTGAGTTGCCGCCCGCCAGTTGCAACTCGGAGCGATCGACCGCAAGCGTTATATTTCCGGGTCTGACGACCATGTACGTGCTGACGCTGTTCCCATCCGAACCACCATATTCGGCCAGATAAGGAACGGTGCGTCCGTCCACGGCCTGTGCGGGCGCGGTCAGCGTGAGACTCGTGGGGCTGTTGACGACGGAAACAATGAAAGGAACGCCAGCCAGGTAAATCGTTGACCCTGGTGCGACACCGGGAAACTTGAGGCCTTCGGTCCACTGCACCGTAGCGCCTGAGACTTGCGCTTTCCCCGTCCGAGCATTCTTCAGTGTCAGCGTCCCGTTACCGTCAGCGGAAGCAAGTACGCTAACGCTGTGGTTCGAGAACGTCGACCAGTCATAGTTGTTAATCGCGTTAGCGAGCGTCTGAGCAACGTACGCCGCCGGCTCTCCGCCACCAGCAACAAAGTCGAAGCTCGCATTGTTGACGAATAACGTGAGTCGGTCATAGACGGTGCAGCCGTTGGGAGCCGAGATCGAGTAACTGCCGTGCCCTACGGCATAATTACCGCTGACCAACGTGGCGTGCTCCCAAAGCGGGATACGCGTAGTGGATTCATCTTTCCTGATAACGTCCAATTGCGACCAATCGATCCAGGAGTATCTGGAAGAATCCAAGGGCTGCAAACCGCGATACGCCACATTAAACGACAACTTAATCCCGGACAGATCGAAGTCAGGCAGATACCGGACTGAGTAGTGTTCAAAGGTGTTGTCGGCGTCGTACAACACGAGGACACAAAAATCCGCCATGTCCCGGAAAACACCTGAAACCGTAAAACCCACCGGGCTGCAGTCGTGAAGCGATGCGGCCGAGCCTACTCCGGTGAAGCCTCGCAGATACAGAGTGCGATCAGGTTGAAATTTTGCGATTTGTTCTGTGCTCATGGTCTGGTGGACGCACGGACACGGAACCTTCCCGGGCATCCGAGGTCAGCCGGAGCGTAGCATTCCCCGCAAACTGACAGGAACTACCCGGAGTGAAATTGATCCGTAACTGAATGAGAACTCGAAGGAAAAAATTTCGCGCAGATTTGTGATTGAAGATCTACGCCCGGAACGGGCCAAAGCCGCAAGGCCCTTGCACGTCTGTCTACACGGAACAGATTTCGAACGCCTGCTCCAGACTGCGAATGGGCGGAGTGTTCACAGGCGTAAATTCGTGCGAAAGGAAACCTTGGAAGTTCAGATCCGCTATCGCCTTCGCTACAGCTTTCCAATTAACTTCCTGTGTATCGTCGATCTCATGCCGGCCCGGATTTCCGCCGGTATGGAAGTGGCCAAAAAAGGCGATGTTTTCCCGGATAGTACGGATGAGATCACCTTCCATGATCTGCATGTGATAGATGTCGAACAGAAGCTTGATGCGAGGCGAATTCACTCGCTTCATCAACTCGACGCCCCAGGCAGAATGGTCCGCCATGTAGTCTTTATGGTTGACCTTGCTGTTCAGAAGTTCCAGGTTGACCGTAACTCCTTTCTCCTCGGCGAATGACTTGATCTTGTTCAAGCCTGTCGCGCAATTCTCGAGCCCTTCACCGTCCGGCATGCCTTTGCGATTCCCGGAAAACGTGATCACATTTGGAACTCCCGCCGCGGCGGCAAGCGTGATGTCGTTCTTCACGCTGTTCAGTACTCGCTCATGATTCTCAAGCCGGTTCAGCCCGATGGGTATCGTATTGGGAGCTGTGCCCGAGGTCATAGACGGCACGAGACCATGACTTTTCACCGTGGCATATTGATCCGGCGTAACGAGATCGATCCCTTTCAGCCCAATACGGACTGCTTCTTTGCACAGCTCATCGAGGGTAAACCATTTCTGATACGTCCAGTAGGAAACGCCTTGCTTCAGTCGCCCGCGCGCCGGTTCTTCGCCAAGGGCCAGCGGAGAGCGGACCAGCGCCATTCCGGCCCCGACCGTCGCCGCCGAGCGAAGCACTCCTCTACGATTCATGCGACAAATCGTATCAGACGAGTCACCGCTCCTCTGGTGACGGTAGCCGACCAGCATGATGCCACAACTTCCCCCAGCGAATGAATGCCGGACCGGAGGGTAGTGTCAGGGGGTGCGTTGCCTGACCGAGTGTATAAAGATCCAGTGAATGAAATCGGCGGGTTACGTTGAGTAACGCATATCGTTAGCGCTCACGTCAATCTGGCTTGTCGTTGCATTTTCTCCGTGCCCGTTTAAGAAGCAACCGCCGACGATATCACCGTTTTTCGCCGAGGAGATTACGTCGCCTCCACCAACACTTGATATCTGTTTCCGTCGTGTGGCCACAGAGCTAGATCCTGGATCACAAGTGTTGTGGAGTGGAAGCGCACTGGTTAGGTGCGAACGGCACGGAAACCGGTACATTTATCTCAGAATTAGTAGCAGCCGTGCTCTTTCCGGTGTGCAAGCAATACACTGCGACAGACTTTGTCAAGATGCGGGGGTGAGCGGGTGCGAAGCACTTTTTATGCGGCGCCGCTGTGACTTGTCCAGCGCTCTCCCCGGTATGGCCTGAACTGTGCTCTCAGACCTACTGGAACCTAACGTACATCCTCTAGGCTGACACCTCTTTGTAGTGGAGGGTACTCTTTCTTCCGGAGCGATATAAACCCGGAGAGACTGGAGCGTACCAGCCTTGGGAAGTGCGGAAGCTCGAAGGAGAGAAGGCGCTTACGGCCACTAGCTTGGATGCGATAGGAGTTCACCTCCAGTGCCAGTCAAGCCTCAGCAAACAACATTGCTGTGGTGGGAAGTTCGATCCGGTTGGACAGCGATGATAGGCTCTCTCGTTGGCTCTCGCTTCCTTTTCCGGCACTGTCAAGTTGACGCAAGCACTTCGTGAAATCCTCAAGAGGATGAGAATCTCGGTCCCGTCGCGCCCTGCTCGGGATACTCGGAAGTAGCCTAGCGTTGACCTCGTGTCATGTTCGACAGGACGGAAGCCAATGCTACAGTCCCCAGAGACTTCACCAACGTAGGGTGTTGAGCATAGAAGTTTCCAGCTGTCTGCAGGATGGAAGGATTGGTTTTCTCAGCCTGTTGCGCCAGATCGTGAACTGCATCGGGCGAGACTTGTTGGGCTTGCTCCGGTGTGATCTGACTCGACCCCTGACCGCCCAGGAGGCCGCCGAGCAACCCACCCGCAGCACTCGGTCCCGCTGCATTCAACAAGTGATTCAGGATTCCAGCTCGCTGCTGTCCGTCAGAATTCGAGAAGAGATGACTGATCATCTGCGCAAAGGGCGGAGTCGCGTCGGAGCCAAAAGCCCCCGTGATCCCGGACGCCAGGTGATCCTGAGAAGCGTTGGTCGCAACGTGATCGAAGTCTCGTTCCGGGTTTGCGGCATTGTTCGTGCCTCCCGCGTACTGCTGCAACATTCCTAATAAATCGCTGAGGGCCATAAGTTCACTTGTGAGATGCCTCCTTCCGCAAATAGCTTCGCTCCGAAATCAGGGCACGGCGGTGCTGATCCGAAACCGTTGGGGCGAGCACATGCCCGCCCCTCTGACCTTACGGGGATTACCGGCCAGTCGTCTTTTTATTCCGTAGTTGCTCGGGAGCAACCTCTTCCACCTCGACGTCGGTCTTTCGAACGCTGTCCCGAACAGTTTGAGTCCGCTCGGTTACATCTTTTCCGACCACGACTTCTTCTACAACACGCGCCTGCTTGGAAACGACCGCCTCTTCGGCTGTTTCCGTCACTTCGATTGTGCCTTCTTTGAAGGCCTGGAAATCGGCCTCCGAAGCAGGCCGATTTACCGGATTTCTTTGCACACGAACATGCTCTTCGCGAAGCTGCACGTTCTCTTCAACCGGCCTTTCGGTCACTTGAGAATAAACGCGAATACCTCCCCGGTTCACCTCACGTTTACCGACGCGCAACTCCTCCTCCACCACGGGGATGGCTACATCTCCTTCCGTGGCAGCACCTGCGGAAGCTCGGAGCGTGCGAGCGTTTCCGGCCGAGGCGCCGCGATCAAATTCCGAAGCGCCGTATTGATCAAGCAAAGCACGAGTACTCTCTACGCGCTCGTCCGGCACCGTGATCGAAAGGATGGCGCCACCCGTTGTGACACCCTGGCTGTAATAGTCTCGATCGTTCTCGTCTGCGTCGGTCAGGGAGCTGAAAAAATGCTTGATCGAGCCCATGACGCCCGTTTCGTGAGTAGACGAGCCCGAGGCGTATCCAGTGCTTGCGGCCCCCTCGCCCTCATTTGAAACTATGCGGATGTCTCCATCCGTATAACCTTGGCTCAACAGTTGGCGCTTTACATTCTGCGCCTCACTGACGCTCCTGAAAGTTGCTACTAGTGTCTTTGACATTGCTTTTCTTCTCCTTACTTAGGTAACGACGGATCAATCTAGCCGCTCTCCGTCGGCTTTCACGGAACTTACTGGGGCGTGACGCTCTATATCTACATCCTCGGCACGCAACGTTACATTCTGGTGGTGAACATTGGTGGACCTCACCCTTGTGATCCTTACTTCTTCGACCAGGCGCAGTTGTTTGGTAGTCACCAGCACCTCTTCCACCACCGGTATAACAGTGACATCGCCTTCACTGCGAACAGGAAGCGGGCCGTCCACGATCACGTCCATAGGTACACGCTCAACGTGCACCGTTTCGGAAGTAAGTGGCTCAGAGATCACCACCTGTTGCTCCCGAACAGATTTATGGACACGAACGACGCCCGTCTCGACGACGCCCTTAGAAATATCGAGGAACTCTTCGATTACCGGTATGACCAGGCTTTCGTTCTGCGACCGCAAAGATGAACTTTCACTGCGATCGTCCGAAGCTATATCCGACACGATGGCCTCTGCGGGTTTGTCACTGCGTTCTCTCTTTCGATTCTGCTAAGCAAGATCTGGACTTAAAATCTCAGGCGAAGCACAAACTACATGTCGCGTCCTGCGCGCATGCCTTCTGGATCACATTCAGAGTGATGTTGTTACCAACAGTTCTGTAAATCCTCCTCCGTTAAAGGTCCTGGGGCATTTCGAAACACATTCGTTCTAGATCCCGAACAATTACGGATCACCTCTGTACGTTGAGCACTGCTGCGGCCTACTGACCCGATCGGAGTAGCAAGGTCAGGAGAGATAAAGCGAGAGCTGGAGGCATGAGCACCGCTCCGAACCGTAGGAACTGCCAGAAGCTTACATGGAGGCCTTCACGCCGGATTGCAAGGAGCCACAGGATGGTAGCCAGCGAACCACTAACTGAGAGGTTCGGTCCGAGATCGACTCCGATCAAAACGGAATCACGTACCGGGCCCATGGCTCCGGCCGCTTTCACCGCTGCTCCGCTGATCAGGCCGCTCGGAAGATTGTTGGTCAAATTGGAAACAAGTGCGCTCCCGAAACCAGACGTGAGGACAGCCTGCGCCATTCCCCAACGATTTAACGTCGCAATCGCTCCAACGGCCCACTTAAGCGCACCTGCCCCGCTCAGTGCCTCGACAATGACGAACAATCCTGCTACGAGGGGCAGAACGCTCCATGAAATTTCTTGGGCGACTACTGAGACAGCTTCGCGGTCGCGAAAAGCAACTGCTCCGGCAACAAAGATGCCCGCCACGAAGGCGGGAGCGCCTAAAGCGATGTTAAGCGCCGACGCTGTCATAAGCGTCACGGCAAGGAACGCGATGCCGCATAGAGTCAATTTCCCCGTCGATGAAAGCGCCCTGCCATCAACATCCGTTGTTATCTCGCCCGATAGTGACTGGCGCGAGAGCCATCGCAAGAGTAGGAACGTGACTGCGATAGAAGCGAAAGAAGGCAAACCGAACGTCACTAGCCAAGTTCCGAGAGATGGCATTGCGCCGTCATAGACGACCAGGTTTGCGGGATTTGAGATCGGAAGCACAAAACTCGCCGCGTTTGCGACGAAAGCGCAGATGAGGAGATACGGCAGAGGTTCGGCCTGTGCTGCACGGACCGCAGCGAGGACCGCCGGTGTTAGCACAACCGCTGTCGCATCGTTCGAAAGCAAAACGGTCACAGCCGTGCCGACCGCGTAGATCAGCAGGAACAATCGGCTTTGAGAACCACGCGAGGCGCGGACGGCGTGTCCCGCCACCCAGTCGAAAACTCCCTCGCGGCGTGCCAATTCGGACATGATCATCATTCCGATGAGAAACAGATAGACGTCCAGCCCTTTAGCGGCGGCTTGGGCTGCAAAGCGGAAAGAAATCAGCCCAAAGACCATGAGGATGCACGCTCCGATGCCGGCCCACCAAGCCTCTGCGAGACCTCTTGGGCGCAGGAGAACGAACGCAATCGAAACGAGGGAAATCAGCCAGACTGCAGCGTCGTGCAAGGCCATTTCAACGTTGCTTTGATAAGGCGAGATGAGACAATCGCTGTTCCTGAGGGTATGGGGGGAGTATTAAACGTATTCGGGATGCCTTGGTTTTGGTGAACGATTCAAAAAATATCGCTGAGGTCGTTGAACTTGAGTTCCAGCAATGCTCGTGGAACCAGAGTTCCCAGTCTCTTAAAATCCACATGCAGTATGTTCTTTAAAGAGCGCTGGACGAGGGGAGGGGTTTTGTTTATGCATTCTGGATTTTCATTTCTCAGAAAATCACAAGGGACGTCGAAGGCAAGGCGGAGTTTCCTGGGCGGAATCGCGGGATTGTGGGCAACCCAAGCTGGCTCCAACGCTCGGGCGCAAAGCGTGGGAAAAGACGATCTCCGCCTGCCGGCGTATGCCGTCGCCCAAAACTATCAGTCATTGAAGCAATCCAGCTTCGATCGAGCCGGAGGCAATGCGGATCGTTGGCCCCTGGCTGTGGGCGAAACGAAAGAGGTGTTCCAAGCGGCTGGGCCCGGTGTTATCTCTCATATCTGGTTTACGATCGCAGCGCCCACCACGTATCACCTGAAAGAGATCGTGCTCCGCATGTATTGGGATGGTCAAGCCAAGCCTAGTGTGGAGGTGCCCGTCGGCGACTTCTTCGGATTAAATCTGGGCCAATACAACATCTATCAATCGGCTTTTCTAAACTGCTCGTCCGTCAAAGCTCTGAACTGTTACTTCGCCATGCCATTCGCAAAATCGGCGCGCATCACGGTTACAAACGAAGGTGCGAAGCCGGTGAGTGCGTTCTATTCGAATATCGACTATCAACTGGTTCCTTCCTTCCCGAACACAGCCTCTACTTCCATGCACAATACCGGCAGTCTACACCGAATGCCGCGGTTCGATATCCAAGTCCACAGGAGGAGCGGAACGTGGATGGCAAGAATAACTACGTTTTCATGGAAACACAAGGCGCAGGCCATCTGATGGGTGTCACTCTAGGGGTTCTGCAGAATACCGAGAATTGGATGGGCGAAGGTGATGAGATGGTTTTCGTTGATCAGGATGCGCAGCCTACAATCACGGGAACGGGCTCGGAGGATTACTTCTGCGGTGCATGGAACTTCGGCGGACGAGATGGCGCCATTCCGTTCGCCCATCTCTACAATGGAGCACACCTGATCTCTTCGCCCGAGCGTCCCGGCGGCCGCTATTGCCTGTACAGGTGGCATGCGGACAACCCGATCACATTCAAGAAGTCTTTGAAGCACAGCATCGAACACGGGCATGCTAATGATCGGGGTGACTGCTTTTACTCTGTTGCTTACTGGTATCAGTCAGAACCGTACACAAATTTTCCCGCATTGCCTCGTGTTGAGGATCGAGTGCCGACCGTGAAAATAAGCTAACGCTCAAGGCGCCGGCTGTCGACCTTTCAGGGTTTCATTGACAACGTCGCCGATTTTCAGGAACTCATCGAAATCGTCCGGTTTCAAGAAGTAGTGCACGGCTCCGAGCGCCAGGGCTTGCTCCCGATCTTTCGGCCGCGAAGACGACGTCACGATGATCACGGGCGTAGACGTGCGTGCCGTACAGTTCCGCAGTCTCTGCATCACTTCCAGGCCGCCCGCCTTCGGCATATTCAGATCGAGCAGCATGACGTCCGGCCAGGGTCCTCCTTCCCGATCCAGTTGATCGACATAGCTCAGCATGCTGCCGCCATCTTCGAAAACCCTGAGATGGAACCCTGGAATAGCCCGTTCGAGCGCCATCCGAACAACCATGACGTCTGCAGGATTGTCTTCGGCAATTACAATCTGACAATTACCGTTCATGCTCGTCCGGGAGTCCCGGTAAAAGAAAATGAAATGTCGCGCCCCCTCCCAACTCCGAGTCAACCCAGATACGGCCACCATAGCGTTCAACGATTTTCTGGCAGATTGCGAGACCGATGCCGGTACCGCTATATCTGCCGTACCGGCCATGCAGGCGTTTGAAGAGGCCGAAGATCTGCTTATGATATTGCGGTTCTATTCCGATCCCATTGTCATGGACCAAGAAGTGCCAGAAGGACTTCTCACGGCGAGCCGTCACGGCCACGGTGGGAGGTTCAGACTCGTTCCGGTATTTGAGCGCGTTGCTGATCAGATTCTGAAATAACTGGCGGACGTGAACGGAGTTGACTGCAACTATAGGCAAGCCGCTAGCCATCACGCGAGCACTGTTTTCCCTGATTTGCGCGTCGAGATCGTGAACAACCGCCTGAAAGATCTCGGCGCAGTTCACCGGCTGAACTTCCGTGGTTAGTGTCGCTGCTTCGGTGTATGCAAGCAGATCAGCCAGAAGAGCAGAAATGCGCTTGGCGCCCTCGGACACGTGCTGCACGAACTCTTGGCCCTGGTGGTCAAACTGCTGGCCGTAGCGCTTGCGAAGCATGTCGCTGTAGATCACGATATTTCGCAGAGGCTCCTTCAGGTCGTGCGACGCAGAGTACGCGAACTGCTCGAGATCCTGATTGGCGCGGCGAAGTTCATCCTCTACTCGCTTTTGCGTATCGATGTCGGTCGATGTACCAAACCACTTCACAACTTCGCCCGAGCGGTTCCGAACCGGCAAGGCTCGACCGATGAACCACCGCCAGCGCTTCTCGCGGCGGTCCCAATACCGATACTCCAGTTCATACATGCTGCCCTCGGCTAAAGCAGCCGACCAAGATTCACGAATGACCGGTAAATCATCCGGATGAAGGAGGGGTATCCAACTCTCATCGCCCTTCGTTGAGCGGTTGAATCCAGTGAACTCGTACCAGCGTTCGTTGTAATAATCGACATACCCGTCCGGGCGCGCAGTCCACACCATCTGGGGCATTGAGTCTGCAAGTTGACGGAAACGCGCTTCGCTGTCGCGCAACGCTTGTGCGGCCTGATCACGTTCGGTCGTATCAGTGATGAACGCGACCGACAGCACGCCGTCCCTCGTCTCGACATAACTCAAGCTAATCTCCACAGGGAACCTGCTGCCGTCTTTTCGCTGAGCGACAAGCACCTGGTGTTCTCGTCCCATACGCCGCTGCTGGGGAGCGGCCGTGTACTGGGCCCGGTAGCTGCTATGGTTGGGGCGCAGGTGTTCCGGCAGCAGATTCTCGAGCGGGTGACCGAGCAACTCGGGGCGCGTGTAGCCGAAAGCCTGCTCCGCCATCTTATTTACAATGCGGATGAACCCCTTGGGATCGACGCCGATGATCGCCTGAGACGCGGTCTCGAGCAGCGCCCGGATGGTCGCGTCATTTTCGCGAATAGCCTCTTCGGCCCGGCGTTGTTCGGTGATGTCCGTTGCCGCGAGCACGCCGGCTATCACTCTGCCCTGTCCGTCTCGAACCGGGGCGGCATTGTTTAGAACCAATCGGCGTTCGTGCGTGCCGGACCGCTCTAGCTCGACTACCTGACCCCGTACAGCTTCGCCATCCACCAGCGCTCGGGAGATTGCCCACTCGTGCCCGCCAATTCGAGCACCGGTTTCCGGCCAGAAGCCTACCCATTCCGGGATCTGTTCCCAACTCGGCCTTTCAGGAGCAACGCCCCACAATTCCCTGTGAGCGTGATTTTCCCGAATGAGAAATCCCCGGGGATCGGAGATGACCACTGCCAACGGAAGAGCATCAAGCACGGCGTTCAGGGTAGCTTCGCTCGTTCGCACGGCCTGTTCCGCTCGCACCCTCTCCGTAACGTCGACCGAAGCCACGACACCGGCGATGATCTTCCCACTCGCGTCACGCACCGGTGCGGCGGAGAGTTCGAGGGTGGCGCGCCCGTGATCGCTGAAGCGTTCAATTTCGACCCGTTCTTCTGTAGTAATTTCTCCCTTGAGGATCGCCCGGCTTAAGGCCCATCCGTCCGCTGGAATGCGCTGGCCTGAATCAGGCCAATAACCAACCCATTCGTTATAAGCGGCTATGTTTTGGGATGCGGGAAGGTCATCGCCCCAGATTCGTGCGCTGGCCCGGTTCACCCGCAGCAAGCGACCGTCGGAGTCCGCGATGATGATCGAAACAGGGAGAGCGTCCAAAACAGCGTCGAGGAGATCGTTCACGCCCGTGAACTGCCGTTCCAACTGCGCGTTCAGCTCGCGAACCTTCTTCTCAGCGCGTCTGCGCTCGGTAATTTCGGTCGCGAGAGCTGCATTCTGGTCGCGAAGGAGTTGAGGGCTCGGTAGCCGCTTGGCCTCGGGAAGCACACGGAAGAGGAGAAGCGCAGTAGGCAGCGAGGCAAGTGCAGTGATACCTTTCACCAGACCCTCGAGCCGGTACATCGGATACCACAAGACCACGACAGAAAGCAGATGGGTGGCGCCGCAAGAGATGATGAACAAGCCGAAGAGAGCGAACAACCAGGGGTAAACGAGATCACGGCGGATGCGAACGAGGTACAGCAGCGCCAACGGAATCAGGAAATACGCGAAGGCGATGACAAGATCCGAACCTTCGTGCAACCAGATGACCTCTGGAATTCGAATGCAATAGCCATGCGGTGTGAAGTCGGTACTGAATAACTTACGAAAGAATCCGATCATTCTAATGGATGCCTTACAACTCGCCGTCGTACGGAACGTGACGGTGCGCTGGCGATCGCGCGGCGCAGAGCAGCAGCGACTCTGCAGGGTCGAGTACGTTGACTCTACCTACGGGAGGCAACCCGCTTTGGAATTTTTAAGGAAGCAAGACTTTAGGCCGCAGACTCGGCTCACTTGCTGCGCGACGGCGAGCGGAAGTCGATAAAGGGCTGAGGCTTAATACGCAATACGGTGCATATGTACGGGAGACAACCCGGGAGCAAAGAGGATTCAGGTGGCAGAATCCCTTAGAGTTCAATGGTTTCGATTCGAAACCACCATCGCTTGCTGTCCAACATAGTACCGCAATGTGCCAAGGTCCGCGAGAGTGGCGAAATGCCCTGGCCTGATAGCACAGCGACCCAGGAGGAAACTCAGCTATGTCATGGAGTTAAGCTGTGCGCTGTATGTTCAGGCTCCATCCAAGGCTTGACGCTCGGATCTTCTGGCGCCGGCCCGAGGATGTAAAGCCCCCTTCGAGTTCAACGCTTCCAAAGCCGCCGAAATCAATCATTCACCAATTCCTCTCGTTTTAACCCAGGAATTTCGAACGTGTCGATCTGCGGGGTGAATCCAGATATAAATTACTGTATTAACAGCTTGGGAATCGCGGCGTTCAATTCTTCCCGGGGGATCGTGATCCGGCTTCGACATAGCTCGTAATTAGCGAGAGCAAGCTCGGGAGACCAATGATACGTGGCGTCCGTCATCGTGTGGTACGTAAACGCCTCGTATGCTTCAGCGCTTTCTTCGACGATAGGAATAGCACCGCACTGCATCCCTCGAAAAATCTGTATGACCAAACATAGTCTCCGTTTGGACATAGGACAATTTTGGGCCCAAGAGGACACGGAAGTACTCCTCATGCCATGCCTTGACCGGGAAAACTCTGCCCCCCTCGATGACCACAGCAGGAAAGGGCAGATAGGAAGCTGGATCAGGATTTCATTCTTAGGGACTGCCGCTGTGCCAGGCAGCCTAGGTCTGAGTCTCCAGTACCATGGTTTGCTGATCGATACTCGTGGCTTTATGACACCCTGGGCTCGGAGCCACTTTTCTAGAACAGCTTCCCGCTTGCCGGTCATGAATCCACAGAAGACACGTGGACATCCGGAGCACTGACCCACTGAGTTCTACACCACGAGGCGATCGCCTGAGGAAAACGAGCGGCCGGGCTAAGCCGCCTAATGCGGTATGCGGTTGCGAGTGGTCGATGCTCACAGCGAGCCGTGTCGGATTAGAACACCCTACATCGAAGGAAGCAGGAAAGCGCCTGCGCAGTTCCGCGATTTTCCACTCCTCAGAGGGAGGAAGGTGTACGGTGTATTCGGATTCCGCTATTGCGTGCAGAAGGCGGACTGATTGGATCAACTGAAGGTTGACAGGAACAGAAACGCACTACTTCACGGCCGGGGCGAGCGGAGTTTCGTTCAGTCAACTCCGGCGTAATGATCTGGCGGAGGAAGAGGGATTCGAACCCCCGGAACCCTTTCGAGTTCAACGGTTTTCAAGACCGCCGGATTAAACCGCTCTCCCATTCCTCCGATCACAATCTTACCTGATCTCTCATCCCCGGCAACGCTTTCAGTCGCCGGTCCTCCACCTTCTATGGAGGCAAATTGTCCCCGCACAGGATTCGTCACCTTGGCGAGGGCAAAGCCCGTCTGACGTGGAAGGGAACTATTCCTGAATACTGTGAATTCGCCGTTGAGAAGCAGCGCTTTACTATGGTGATCGGGTAACCCCATGTGGATTCTGCCGCCGATAGGAAATGCCTCGAACGCTGCGGCTTTATAGGATCAGAGTTGGACTGGCTGGAACAATAAAGGGAAAGAAAAGGCTTACATCAATGATGCGCATGCTTAGAAGTTCTTGTGTTTTGACACTGCTGGCTCTGTCGACAGTCGCGATCTCTCCGGCACAAGATAGCGGCTGGGTCAGTATGTTTGATGGCAAAACGCTGGAGGGATGGAAGGCAAACGCGCACCCGGAATCGTGGAGCGTGAAAGACGGAGCCATCGTGGGCGACGGAGAAGCGAGTCATCTGTTCTGGATGGTCCGGGAATGTGGCGATTGCGAGTTCAAGGCAGAAGCGAAAATCAGCGACGGCGGGAACTCAGGTATGTATTTCCGAACCGCGTTCGGGCCTGGATTCCCCAAAGGCTACGAAGCTCAGGTCAACAGCACGCATAAAGACCCGGTCCGCACGGGAAGCTTGTATAACTTCGTCAAAGTCTTCGACCAGCTTGTGCCGCCGGGCACCTGGTTCACCCAGCACATCATTGCGCGAGGCAATCACATCATCATCGAAGTGAACGGCAAAAAGACGGTTGATTTCGTTGACGAGAAGAATACGTTTACGCGTGGTTACCTCGCCTTGCAACAGCACAACAAGGGCAGCATCGTCATGTTTCGCAATCTCATGATGAAGCCGCTTCAGTAGCGCCCGGCTTAAGCGTTCCCACAATCTACAAGGAAGTCATGAGGTTCGTTTGCAGTAGTCTAATCCAACCTCCCGGCCGGCGTCGCCCGGCCGTTCGATTTTGCAGGGTCGCCCTTATAGGCGCTTTCGGCATTGGAACTTGCAGTGCCCAGAATGGAGGCTCCGACGGGGGGAGTCAATGGCTGGCGCATGTCCGATACCTGGCCGATGATCGGCTGGAAGGGCGTCTGACCGGCACGGAGGGATACCGGAAAGCTGCGCAGTACGTCGCGGACCACTTCAAGGAATACGGTCTAGAGCCCGGCGGCACTCAAGGTTACTTCCAGCCGGTGAAATTTGATGTGCAGCAAGTCATTGCCTCCGCCTCTAAACTGACGCTCAACTCTGGCGGCAAACAAACATCCGTCCATCTTGGTGAAAGCGCGCTTCTCGGCGGTCGCCTGCCTCAACCGAAAGAGGTTTCCGCACCCCTGGTTTTATCGGGTCCGGTTTACACATTCCGGACGCTCACTATGACGATTTCGCCGGATTGACGTGCGGGGCAAGATCATCGTTTATATAAACGGCGGGCCCGCCAATATCTCGGGTGCGCTGAAAGCGAGCGCTCGGTCCGCCCAGGACTTCGTCAGCTTCGTTGAAAGCGCGGGAGCTGTCGGCACCATCGCGATTCCGAACCCCAAATCGATGGACGTGCCCTGGGATCGTATGAGGTTGGCAGCCTCGCAACCTGGCATGCGCCTAGCTGACGTGGAGCTGCAGGATTCGCATCGACCTTTGTTCACTGCTACATGGAATCCGGCGCACGCGGATGAACTTCTAGCGGATTCGAATCATAGAATCGCAGATCTCCTCGCAGTTGCGGACGCAGGCAAGCCGATGCCTCACTTCGATCTGAAACCGACGCTGAAAGCACCGGTGGTCACGAAGAATGAACAGGTCGAAGCACCAAACGTCGTCGGCATTCTTCGGGGCAGCGACGCAAAGTTGAAGAGCCAGTATGTCGTTTACAGTGCTCCTCTTGATCAGGTAGGCGTTGGTGAACCAATCAACGGCGACAAGATTTACAACGGCGCTCTGGATAATGCGTCCGGTATCGCTAGCATGTTGGATGTAGCCGAAAAGCTTAGCAAGTCAGGAGTGAAGCTGAAGCGGTCGGTTCTGTTCGTGGCTGTGTGCGCCGAGGAGAAGGGATTGCTTGGGTCACGGTATTTCGCGCAGAAGCCGACTGTCCCGAAGACGTCGATGGTCGCAGACCTGAACACCGACATGTTTCTCCCCATCTTCCCGCTCAATTACCTGGTCGTTTACGGAACGAACGAGTCCACCTTGGGGAGGACATCAAGGCAGCCGCCGCTCCGCTGGATGTCCGTATCATTCCCGATCGTGCGCCGGATCGTAACATCTTCATCCGAAGCGATCAGTACAAATTTCATTCGCGCGGGTGTTCCGTCCATCATGCCTGAGTTCGGCGCCACTGCGAACTCGCCGGAAGACAAGGGCCAGGCGGAGTGGTTTAACAACCGTTACCACGCACCCTCGGATGATACGCAGCAACCGACTGATCTCGCGGCGGCGGCAAAGTTCGACAAGCTCATGCTCCAGCTTGTCGAACGCGTTGCAAACTCGAGCGAGAAACCACGGTGGAA
>Ga0308176_10000462_pt1 | contig 25968 bp, 28 predicted proteins | sample PhyCR2_3_FD_203890 | JGI IMG/M metagenome (GOLD analysis project Ga0308176, IMG submission 203890) | Soil microbial communities from UC Gill Tract Community Farm, Albany, California, United States - DLSLS.C.R2 | ecosystem: Environmental > Terrestrial > Soil > Agricultural land | place: USA... | reverse complement strand
TGACACGACCGCGACCACTGCGCCGGCCCAGAGGGCCGTATGGACGAAATGCTGGGCGAGCAGCTGCGTGAACATCAGTGGCCGTTCTCCACGTGGTGGACGTGCTGGTCGTCCGGCGTGCCGACCACGACGACGCGGCCGCGCACGTTGAGCACGTCGACTTCGGTTCCGTAGAGGCGCGACAGCGTCCCCGACGTCAGCACCTCCTCCGGCATCCCGATGGCCCATCGGCCGGGCGCCAGGTAGAGGACGCGGTCGACGGTATGCAGCACGGGGTTCACGTCGTGGGTGACGAAGACGACCGGCGTCCCGGCGCTCTGCCGCCGCGCGTCGAGCAGGTCGACGACGCCGCGCTGGGAGGCGAGGTCAAGGGAGAGCAGCGGCTCGTCGGCGAGGATGAGCACCGGGTCGGCGACGAGCGCCTGAGCCACGCGCAGCCGCTGCTGCTCGCCGCCCGACAGCCGGCCGACGGGCGCGTCCGCGTACGCCGTCGCCCCGACCTCGGCGAGGGAGGCGTCGACGCGCGCGCGATCCTCGTGGCGGAAGCGGCCGAACCCCCAGCGGTGGCCGTCGAGACCGAGCCGCACGAGGTCGCGGCCGCGCAGGACGACGTCGCGTTCGAAGACGCGCTGCTGCGGCACGTAGCCGATGCGGTGGCAGCGTTCCTGCGGCGGGCAGCCCTCCACCACGACGCTGCCGGTCGTCGGCCGGAGCAGCCCGAGCAGGATGCGGAGCAGCGACGTCTTGCCGGTGCCGTTCGGCCCGAGCACGGCCAGCAGTTCGCCCGGCTCGAGCTCGAAGCCGAGCCCCTCGAACAGGGTGCGCTCGCCGAATCGCAGCGCCAGGTCGTCGACCGCGGCGATGCTCATCCCGCGAGGCCGGCCGCGATTGCGCGGGCCTGGTCGAGCTGCCATTGCTGGAAGGTCAGGTGCGGCGGCAGGGTCTCGCTCACCGGCACGACGGGAATCCCTGCGTTCTGCGCAGCGGCACGCAGCTGCGCGGTGATGGGGGAGACGGCCTGGCTGTTGTAGAGGAGCACCCGGATGTGGTGGTCCGAGACGAGCGTGCTCATGGCGGCGAAGGCGGAGGCGGACGGCTCGATTCCCTCCTCGATCAGCCGTGTGAACGAGTCCGGCGCGAGGTTGCGTAGCCCTGCCGCAGCGAGGAGGTAGCTCGGTACGGGCTCCGTGTACGCGACGGGAGCGCCGCGGAAGCGGGCGCGAATCGTTGCGACTTCGTGCCTGAGCGGTGCGAGCGAGCGCTCGAAGCGGCGGAGGCCGCGGCGGTACGCGACCGCGTGCGGCGGATCGGCCCGGGTGTAGGCGGCGGCGATCGCCGCCGCGATGCGATCGAGCTTGGGCACGTCGTACCAGAGGTGCGGGTTCGTGTCCTTGCCGTGGACGCCGAGGACGTCCGCCATCGTCACGACGACGCGGTTCTTGCTCGGCGCAGCGTCCTCGAGCCTCGGCATGAAGGCGTCGTAGCCGAGCCCGTTCTGCAGTACCACCTTCGCGCCGGCGATTGCGAGGCCGCTGGAGGTTCCGGGCTCGAAGAGATGCGGGTCCGCACTCGGGCTCGTGAGGATCGAGGTGACCGAGACGTGGGGGCCGCCGATCTGCGCGGCGATGTCTCCGTAGGCGTTCTCCGCGGCGACGACGTCGAGTTTGCCCGCGGCTCCTGTCGAGCTTCCACACGCGGAGACGAGCAAGGTCATAGCGAGAACGATAACGGTTCTCATTCGCATAACGGCTAGGATAGTGGACATGGCCACGGCACGGCAGGATCTCTCGGAGCTGCTCGAGCGGAACGGTGTCCGTGCGACCCCGCGCCGGCTCGAGGTGCTCGAGGAGCTCGCCCAGGAACGCGACGACGTGACCGCGCAGCAACTCTGGAGCCGCCTCCGCGAACGGGACTCCCGGGCGGGCCTCGCCACGGTCTACCGGACGCTCGCGCTCCTGAGCGAGAAGGGCGTCGTCGACGTCCTCTCACACCACGGAGGCGAGCAGTGCTACCGGCTGTGCGGCGACGAGCATCATCACCACCTGCTCTGCCAGCGCTGCCACCGCGTCGTCGAGGTGCAGGAGTGCGGGCTCGACGACTGGGTCGCCACGGCCGCGAAACGTCACGGCTTCGTCGCCACCGACCACCGCGTCGAGATCACCGGCCTCTGCGCCGACTGCCGCAAGAACCTGTAGGCGGAGGCGCTAGGCGGCGCGCGCGTAGCGTGAGCGTGCGCCCTGGAGGACACGCTGCGCCGTTGCCGGCTGGTGCCGGCTGAGCCACATGAGCACGGCCTGCCCACGCGCGAGGGTCGTCCGCGGAACCTCCTCCGCCACGCGCAGATAGATCCGCGTGGCCGCGTCCGAGCCCACCACGTCGGTTAGGGTGTCGTGGACGGCGGCCGCGAGGCGCGCGGGGTCGGCGACGGGGCGGGTATGCGTGTGGGTCCGGATGATCTCCGGGAGCACCGACGTCTGCGCGTCGTGGTTGAAGACGTCGAGCTCGTATGCGCAGAGCAGCGCCACCCTCCGCTTCTCGAGCAGTCCGTTCCAGAGCTCCTCGAGCGCGATCGCGGCGGGCTCGTCTCCTCGCTGGAAAAGAAGGTCGACCATCTCGCCGAAGGCCCGGATCGTCCGCTCGGGGAAGCGGCTCGCGACCTCCTCGGCGGCCGCGCCGATCACCTGCTCGAAGCGGTAGGCCGAGGGCAGCTCGCCCTCCATGAGCGCGGCTAGCGTCTCGTCCGCGTCGAGGTCGGTCAGGAGACCCTGCTTCTGGAGCTCGTCCAGTTTCCACCCGCGGCGCTCGAGCTCGCCGCAGAACGCCTGCCTGTGGCCGGCGGTCGCGATCAGGAGCGCAGGCTCGCCTGAGCGGAATCCGGCGTCGAGGAACCTCCCGACCGAGACGGCGAGCTCGTCGAGCTCGCCGTAGACCTGCACCCCGTGCCCGGCCGGAGGAGCACTCTCGAGGAACGTCGTCCAGCCCATCGCGCGTACAACGTGCCCGAAGTGCCTCGAGTTATTCCCCGGCGGGCTCAGCGTCCGCTGGGCTCAGTAGCTTCGCCGGGCCGAGCGGAGCTACCGAGAAAGTCCTCGGGGAGGTTGTAGGGTCGCGGTGTCCCCACGATCGAGAGGAGAGGCGATGGCAGCCATTGAGACCGCATCCGTGACGGAGACGGCGAAGGCATTCTTCGCTGCAGTCGACACGGGCCAAGGCTGGGAGACGTGTAGCGCCTACTGCCACCCCGACGCGACGTTCGCCGCGCACGCGGAGCCGCTCGCAGAGATCCACACGCTCGCGGACTACGCAGAGTGGATGAAGGGGATGATGTCCATCACACCCGACGGCCGCTATGAGATGAAGGCGTTCGCCGTCGACCCCGACGGCCAGAGTGTCGTCGCGTACGCCGTCTTCCACGCGACGCATACCGGCGAAGGCGGTCCCGTTCCGCCGACCGGGAAGAGCACCAGCAGCGACTACGTCTACGTGATGGAGTTCGACGGCGACAAGATCCGTCACATGACGAAGATCTGGAATGCCGGCTGGGCCTTGCGAGAGCTGGGCTGGGCCGACTAATCGCGCCAGCTCGGCGGGCGCTTCTCGAGGAAGGCGCGTAAGCCCTCCTGCCCCTCGTCGCTCGTGCGCCGCTCGGCGATCCAGCGGGCGGTTTCGGGTCCGTCCGGGCGCTCGCGGACGAGCCGCTTTGCCCAGCGCGCCGCCTGCGGGCCGGCCGAGAGGAGCTCGTTGACCACGCGCGCGACCGCCGCGTCGAGATCCTCCGCGACCTCGTGCACGAGTCCGATCCGGAGTGCAGTCTCGGCGTCGAAGCGCTCGCCCGTCACGAAGTAGCGGCGCGCAGCGCCGGGGCCGATCCGCGCGAGCGCGAAGGGGGAGATGACGGCGGGGATGATCCCGAGCTTCACCTCCGAGAAGGAGAAGACCGCGTCGGGTGCGGCGACGGCGATGTCGCTCGCCGCGACGAGCCCGGCCCCGCCGCCGAGGGCGTGGCCCTGCACGCGCGCGACGACCGGCGCCGGACAGCCGTCGATCGCCTCGAGCATCGCGCGCAGCGCGTTCGCGTCGGCGACGTTCTCCTCGTACGAGAGGTCGGCAGAGGAGCGCATCCAGTCGACGTCGGCGCCGGCCGAGAAGCTCGGCCCGTCCCCGGCGAGGACGACCGCACGGGCGCGGCCGACGCCCACGAACGCCTCTGCGAGCTCGGCGATGAGGGCCGCGTCGAACGCGTTCCGCCGGTCGGGCCGCGTGAAGGTGATGCGCAGGACGTCGCCGTCCCGCTCGGTGCGGAGGTTCTCGGGCACGGCGAGGAGCTTAGAGTGACCGCCGTGCTGAAGGGAGCCGTCGCCGCCGCCGTCACGCCGCTCCGCGACGGGCGCCTCGACACCGGCGCGGTGGCGCCGTACGTCGACTTCCTGGCGGGACACGGGGTCGACGGGCTGCTCGCGCTCGGGACGACCGGGGAAGGTGTGATGTTCCCTCCCGCGCACCGCAGGGAGATCGCGCAGGCCTTCCTCGACGCTGCCGCCGGACGGATCCAGGTCGCGGTGCACGCCGGCGCACAAGCGACGCCCGACACCGTCGCCCTCGCCGAGCACGCCGCCTCGGCCGGAGCCGACGCGGTGGCCGTCATCGCGCCGCCGTACTTCGCCCTCGACGAGGAGGAGCTGCTCGAGCACTTCCTCGCTGCCGCGGCAGCCTGCGCGCCGGTGCCCTTCTACCTCTACGAGTTCGAGGCGCGCAGCGGGTACGCGATCCCACTTCCGGTGATCGAGCACCTGCGCGAGCAGGCCCCGAACCTCGCCGGCCTCAAGGTCTCGGACTCTCCCTGGGAGAAGGTCTCGCCCTACCTGCTCGAGGGGCTGGACGTGTTCGTCGGCGCCGAAGCGCTGCTCGTCGAAGGCCTGGCGGCCGGCGCGGCAGGCGCGGTGTCGGGCCTTGCGGCGAGCTTTCCGGATGTGGTCGTCCCGCTCGTGCGCGCGCCCTCGCCGGAGCTGGGCGAGATCGCGCGCGCTCTCCGCGTCTCGCTCGGCCGGCTTCCCTTCCATGCAGCCTCGAAGACTGCGCTCGCCCTGCGCGGCGTGCCGGTCTCGGCCGAGGTCTGCGCGCCTCTCCGCGGCTTGACGGATGAGGAGCACGCGGAGGTCGAGCGGATCGTCGCGGCCTGGCAGGGATAGCGATGAGCGCCCTCCGCAGCCTTGTCCTTGCGGCCGCGGACAGCCCGCGTCTGCAGCGCTTCGTGCGGCGGTACGGCTTTCGTCTCGGCGCCGCGCGCTTCGTCGCCGGCGAGAGCCTGGACGCGGCCGTCCCGGTCCTGCGGCGGCTGAACGAGCAGGGTCTGCTGACGAACACGACGCTGCTGGGCGAGGGTGTGCGCGACGAGGCCGAGACGCGCGAGGTCGTCTTCGCCTACCGCGAGGTGCTCGACCGCATCCACGCCGAAGGGCTCCGGACGAACGTCGCGCTCAAGCTCACGCATCTCGGGCTCTCGATCGACGAGGAGCTCGCGCGGCGGAACGCCGGCGAGCTCGTCGGGCACGCGGCGCAGCGGGGCAACTTCGTCCGCATCGACATGGAGGAGTCGGCCCACGTCGACGCCACGCTCCGCATCTACCGCCGGCTGCGCGAGAGCGGGCACGAGAACGTCGGCGCCGTTCTGCAGTCGTATCTCTTTCGCACCGAGGAGGATCTCGCGGCGCTGCTTCCGCTCGATCCGAACCTTCGTCTCGTCAAGGGCGCGTACCTCGAGCCCCCGGAGGTCGCGCATCCGCGCAAAAGTGATGTCGACGCAGCGTACGTCCGGCTGCTGGAGAAGTCGCTCGCAGCCGGCGGCTTCACCGCGGTCGCGACGCACGACGAGAAGCTGATCGAGCATGCGATCTCGTTCGCCCGCGAGCACGGCATCCCGAAGGAGCGCTTCCAGTTCCAGATGCTGTACGGCGTCCGGTCGCGCCTGCAGCTCGACCTCGTCGGGCGCGGCTTCGACGTCCTCGTGGCCACGCCGTACGGGCCCGAGTGGTACCGCTACCTCATGCGCCGGCTCGCCGAGCGGCCGGCCAACGTTCTCTTCCTGCTTCGGAATCTCGTGCGCGGCTGAGCCCCAACAGCAGCACGCCCGCGAGTGCGACGAGGGCGAGGTCGCGGGCGAGCAGGTACCAGGACCAGGGCGGCCGGTGATCGGTTGCGAGCGACCAGTAGTGCCAGGGGAACCAGGTCTGCGTCAGGCCGAGCGCGAGGAGGAGCAAGGCACTGGCGTACAGGCCTCGCCAACCCCGAACGAGCGGGATGAACGGCACGATCCAGATCAGATACTGCGGCGAGAGCACCCGGTCGAAGGCCACGAGGGCGGCGACGGCGGAGGCGGCCGCGAGCAGCACCGCCTCGCGATCGGGGTTGCGGCGCCGCGCGAAGACGATCCAGATTGCGACGACGGTCACGACCTCGAGCAGAGTCGAGAGATCCGCCGCGAGTCCGGCCCCTCGGCCGCTCAAAGCTTGCGCGCCGTGCGAGTCGATGGTCGTCAGCGGGCGCATGCCGAGATGCTCCGCCGCCATCAGGACAGCGGCGCCGAGGCTCTCGATCTGAAGCGGCCGGTCGAGCTGGTCGGCGAACATCGAGCGGAGCCCGTGCGGCGCGAGGATGGCAAAGGGCAGGAAGCACGCGGCCGAGACGGCGACGAACGCGGCCAGGTGGGCAAGGGCGACTGCCCGGCCTCGCCGCCGCCAGAGATAGGCGAGCGCGATCGGGAGGAGAACCGCCGGCCAGAGCTTCGCGGCGAAGCCGAGCCCGAGGAGTGCACCGCTCAGGACCGCGCGTTCCCGGACGAGGGCGGCGAGCGCGCCGACGGCGAGCAGCGTCGGCCACAGGTCGAAGCGCGTGTCGAAGAGCGAGCCCAGGACGAGCGGTGCGACGCCGATCGCGAGCAGCGCCGCCCACGTGCGGTCCGCTCCGGCGCCCACCGCGCGCAGCACCGAGGCGGCGGCCGCGATGCACGCGGCGCCGCAGACGCCCATGAGCACCGCGAACGAGGTCGCGTAGCTCCAGGTCATGTACGCGGGCAGGAGCATCGGCGGCAGCGCTGCCGGCGGATACTCGAACGCGAAGTCACGGTACGGGACGGCGCCGGCGCGGATGCTCGTCGCGCGCTCCTGGTACCCGCCGACGTCCGACAGGAGACCCTTCTCGAGCCAGCGGCCGAGCGCGTAGAACGAGATCCCGAGCAGGACGGCGGCCGCGGCGGCCGCAATCCACGTCCCCCGGCGGCTCACTCGACGTCGAACTCTTCGGCCACCGCCGGCTCGTTGCCGAGCAGCTCCGGAATCACGCCGAGATCCGGCAGCTGCTCGTCGAACGAGATCAGGCCGAAGCGATCTTGCGCCTCGTTCGCGATCCAGACGTCGCCTTCCGGCAGCTCGGGCAGGTACTCGCGCAGCTCGCCGAGCGTCGTCTTCGAGTCGGACAGGTTCCAGATGAGGATGCGCGCGATCACGCCACCGAGGAGGCGTCCTCCTCGGGGAGCTTTGCGAGAAGCGCCTGGATCTGGCGGACGACGTCGAGCTCGTCGTGCCCGAAGTCGTCGAGGAACGAGTGCAGTGCGCTGCGGAGGAGCTGGAGTTCTTCGGCCGTGAGCTCGATCGTGGTCATGTGCCGAAGCCTAGATCGCTACATCCGGAAGACGCCGAACGTCGTCTCCGGGATCGGGGCGTTACGCGCCGCCGCGAGCCCGAGCGCGAGGACGCGACGCGTGTCGAGCGGGTCGATGATCCCGTCGTCCCAGAGCCTGGCCGTCGAGTAGTAGGGGTTCCCCTCCGCCTCGTACGTCGCGCGGAGCTCTTTCGCGCGCGCATCGCGCGCGCGAGGATCGACGTCGCCGACCATGGAGAGGACGGTCGCGGCCTGCTCGCCGCCCATGACCGAGATGCGCGCGTTCGGCCACATCCAGAGCTGCCGCGGCCCGTACGCGCGGCCGCACATGGCGTAGTTGCCGGCGCCGAACGAGCCGCCGGTGACGACCGTGAACTTCGGCACCTGCGCATTCGCCACCGCCATGACGAGCTTCGCGCCGTCGCGCGCGATCCCGCCGGCCTCGTACTCGGTGCCCACCATGAAGCCGGTGATGTTCTGCAGGAAGACGAGCGGGATATGCCGCTTGCAGCAGAGCTCGATGAAGTGCGCGCCCTTCTGCGCCGACTCGGCGAACAGGACTCCGTTGTTCGCGAGGATCCCGACGTGGAACCCCTCGATCCGCGCGAAGCCGGTCACGAGCGTCTCGCCGTACATCTGCTTGAACTCCTGGAGGCGTGAGCCGTCGACGATGCGCGCGATCAGCTCGCGCGGATCGACCTGATGGCGGAAGTCCTCGGGGATGAGGCCATAGAGATCCGAGGCGTCGAGCGCCGGCGGCTCGGGCGTGGCGACGTCCCAGGTCGCGTCCGGGCGCGGCGCGTCGAGGTTCCGCACGATGCCGCGCGCGATGGCGAGTGCGTGCTCGTCGGAGGTCGCGTAGTGGTCGGCGACGCCGGAGCGCCGCGTGTGGACGTCTGCGCCGCCGAGCTCCTCGGCCGTCACGTCCTGGCCGGTTGCGGCCTTCACGAGCGGTGGGCCGCCGATGAAGATCGTCCCGGTGCCGCGGACGATCACCGTCTCGTCCGACATCGCCGGCACATAGGCGCCGCCCGCGGTGCACGAGCCCATCACGACCGCGATCTGCGGGATGCCCTTGGCCGACATCTGCGCCTGGTTGTAGAAGATCCGCCCGAAGTGCTCGCGGTCGGGGAAGACCTCGGCCTGAAGGGGGAGGAACGCGCCGCCCGAGTCGACGAGGTAGATGCAGGGGAGCCGGTTCTGCTCCGCGACCTCCTGGGCCCTCAAGTGCTTCTTCACCGTGAGCGGGAAGTACGAGCCGCCCTTGACGGTCGCGTCGTTCGCGACGATCACGCACTCCCGGCCCTCGACGACGCCGATGCCCGTCACGATCCCGGCGCTCGGCGCGCCGCCGTCGTACAGCTCCCACGCCGCGAGCGCATTCAGCTCGAGGAAGGCGGTGCCGGGGTCGACGAGGCGGTCGACCCGCTCCCGGGCGGGCAGCTTGCCGCGCGAGCGGTGTCGCTCGGTCGCTTTCTCGCCGCCGCCGCGCGCGACCTGCGCCGTCCGGTCGCGCAGCTCGGCGACGAGCTCCGCAATCCGCTCCTGCCGATGCGCGAACTCACCGGCGTCGCGGTCGAGTTGCGAGGTCAGGACGGCCATCGGGGGCAGAGCCTAGCGCCGAGATTCGGCGAGCACACTCCGGTCGCGTCGCAGAGGAGGGGCGAAGTACGCGACGAATCTCCTTGACCGCAGCTCGTGCATGTGCGCACGATCGACGCTTCACGACCACCACAAGGAGGACGGATGGACGTTCAGCCAGGGCAGGACGTCGCAGTCGACGACGACGTTCGCTATCTCGAGCGCCTCGGCTACCGGCAGCAGCTGAGCCGCGTGATGGGCATCTGGCCCAATTTCGCGCTCGGCTTCACCTACCTGTCGCCGGTCGTAGGCATCTACACGCTCTTCGCGTACGCGCTCGCCACAGGCGGCGGCGCGTCGTTCTGGGCGGTGCCGATCGTGGTTGCCGGCCAGCTGATGGTCGTCCTCGTCTTCGGCGAGGTCGTCTCCCAGTTCCCGATCGCGGGCGGCATCTACCAGTGGGCGCGCCGGTTGAACAGCCGGGGCTACGGCTGGTTCACCGGCTGGATGTACACGTGGGCGCTGCTCGTCACCGTCGCGGCGGTCTCCTACGGCGCCGGGCCGTACGTCGCCGACTTGTTCGGCGCAAACGCGTCGAAGTGGTTCGTGATCGGGACGGCGATCGTCCTGATCGCAATCGCCTCCACGATCAATCTCTTCGGCGCCCGGCTACTTGCGAAGGCGGCGCTCATCGGTCTCGTGGCCGAGATCATCGGCGCGGTCGTGATCGGTCTCTACCTCCTGATCTTCGAGCACAAGCAGGCGTGGAGTGTGCTCGTCCATCACCAGGGCGCAGTGACAGGGAGCGGCGGCTATCTCGGCGCCTTTCTCGCCGCCGCCCTGATGGCGATCTGGATCTTCTACGGCTTCGAGGCCTGCGGCGACGTCGCCGAGGAAGTCAAGGACCCCTCGCGCCGGATCCCGCGAGCGATGCTCATGACCCTCGGCGTAGGCGCCGCCGTGTCGGCGCTCCTCGTGCTCGCGCTGACGCTGTCAGTGCCGAGCATCACCGCCGTGACGAGCGGCGCCGACGCGGACCCGGTCAACACGGTCTTCGCGGCATCTTTCGGGAACGTCGCGCACAAGTTCGCGCTGCTCGTGATCGTGCTTGCCTTCATCAGCTGCACACTGGCCATCCAGGCGGCGGCCGCCCGGCTGCTCTTCTCGCAGGGCCGCGACGGCGTCCTGCCGGGAAGCTCGCTCCTGTCGCGGGTCTCACCGCGGTTCCACATGTCGCCGTGGGCGGTCGCGGTCGCGTTCGTCGTCCCCGCGGCGATCATCCTCGCGACGTACAGCAGGCCCGATGCCCTGACGAAGATCATCAGCTTCGCGACGGTCGGGATCTACATCGGCTTCCAGCTCGTCGTGCTCGCGGCGCTGCTGGCCCGGACGCGCGGATGGAAGCCGGCAGGGGCGTTCAGCCTCGGCGCATGGGGCCTGCCGGTGAACATCATCGCCCTCGCGTACGGCGTCGGCGCGATCATCAACCTCTGCTGGCCGCGCACGCCGGGGGCGGCTTGGTACGACAACTACATCGTCATCGTCTCCGCGCTCGCCGTCGCCGCGGTCGGGGTGATCTACATGATCCTCCTGCGGCCGCAGGAGAAAGGCGACTCGCCGGCCGGCGATGCGGTGCCGGCCACCTCCACGGCGGCTCCCGCGTCGCCCTGAGCGTTGGACTGGGTCACTGAGGTCACGGGGCGCCGTCACCGGCGCCCCCTCAGTCCAGCAGGCGCTGCATGAGCCCCACGTCGAGCGCCGGGACGATCTCGTCCGCCGCGGCCAGCCGTTCCGGCACGAGCGTCCCGAGCACGGCGATGCAGCGCATCCCGGCTGTCTTGGCTGCGGCGATGCCTGCCTCCGCGTCCTCGAGCACGAGCACGTCCGATGCGGCGAGCCCGTCGTCGAGCAGCTCGAGCGCACGGAGATAGCCGTCCGGTGCCGGCTTACCCCAGGTCACGTCCTCCGCAGCGACGACCACGCGCACGTGATCGGCGAGCGCCGCCGCCTCGAGCACGGGCTCGATCTCGGCCCGGGCTGCGCCCGAGACGACCGCAACAGGCACGCGCTCCGCGGCGTAGCGCACCGCCTCGCGCACCTCCTCCGGGACGGTCGAGCCGTCGGCGGCGAGCTCGCGGTAGCGCTCGATCCTGCGCGCGATCACCTCGCCGACCGCCGGATGATCCGCCCCCAGCCAGGTGCGCACGACCTCGGGGTCGGACAACCCCGCGAGCTCGTCGAAGTACTCCTCGGCCGAGAGGGGCTTGCCGTGCTCCGCGAAGAGCTCCTGGAAGATCGCGAGGAGGATCGGCTCGTCCTGCGAGAGCGTTCCGTTGAAGTCGAAGATGACTGCCCGAGCTCGCACGGCGCCGAGGGATTATCGTCGCACCGGTGAAGCCCTCTGCCCGTGCAGTCGTGATCGGCGGCGGAGTGGGGGGCTGCTCGATCCTCTACTGGCTCGCCCGCCTGGGGTGGGACGACGTCGTCCTGTGCGAGCGCGCCGACCTCACGAGCGGCTCGACCTTCCACTCGGCGGGCCTCGTCGGTCAGCTCCGCGGCTCGCTCAGCCTGACCAGGATGATAATGGACTCGGTCGAGCTCTACCGTCGGCTGGGGGACGAGGTCGGCCTCGAGACCGGCTGGCACGAGGTCGGCTCGCTGCGGCTCGCGTCGTCGCAGGAACGCATGGAGGAGCTCGCACGCCAGGCCGGCTGGGCGAAGACCTTCGGCCTGCAGCTCGAGCTCGTCTCGGCCGACGAAGCGCAGCGGCTCTTCCCGCCGATGTCGACCGACGGCGTTCTGGGCGCCGCCTATCTCCCGACCGACGGCTACATCGATCCGTCCCAGCTCACGCAGGCTCTCGCCGAGGGCGCGCGCCGGCGTGGCGCCGAGATCTACACGAACACGCGGGTCAGCGAGATCACCGTAGAGCGAGGCCGCGTCGGCGGCGTCGTCACGGACAAGGGCGAGATCGAGACCGAGATCGTCGTCAACGCCGGAGGAATCTTCGCCGGCGAGATCGGCAGGCTCGGAGGAGTCAACATCCCCGTGATCCCGATGGCGCACGAGTACCTGATCACGAAGCCGTCCGGAGTCCCGCTCGAAGTGCCGACGATGCGCGATCCCTCGCTGCTCGTCTACTTCCGCGGCGAGTCGGGCGGGCTCGTGATGGGCGGGTACGAGCGCCATCCCGCGCCCTGGTCGCTCGACGGGATCCCGGCCGACTTCAACGGGAAACTGCTGGCCGAGGACTGGCCGCGCTTCGAGGAGCTGATGGTCAACGCAATCGAGCGCGTGCCCGACCTCGGCGATGCCGAGGTGATTCGCCTCATCAACGGGCCCGAGGCGTTCACTCCCGACGGCGAGTTCATCCTCGGCCCTTCCGACGTCCGCGGTTTCTGGGTCGCGGCCGGCTTCTGCGCGCACGGGCTCGCGGGCGCCGGCGGCATGGGGCGGCTGGTCGCGGAATGGATCGTGGAGGGCGTGCCGAGCCTCGACGTGTGGGAGATGGACTCCCGCCGGTTCGGGCGTCACTACGAGAGTCGCGAGTACACGCTCGCCCGCACGGTCGAGATCTACTCGACGTACTACGACGTGAAGTACCCCGGCCACGAGCGCGAGGCGGGCCGACCCCTGCGCACGTCGGCGACGTACTCGCGCACGCAGGAGCTCGGCGCAGCCTTCGGCGAGAAGTCCGGCTGGGAGCGGGTCAACTGGTTCGAGCCGAACGCGGCGCGGGGGGACGAGTCGCTGCGGCCGCGGGGCTGGGCCGGACGGCTCTGGTCGCCGGCGATCGGCGCCGAGCACGTCGCCTGCCGGACGACTGCCGCGCTGTTCGACGAGACGTCCTTCGCGAAGATCGAGATCGCCGGTCAGGACGCGCCCGAGTTCCTCGAGCGCATGTGCGCCAACCGCGTCGCGCGCGGCGTCGGCGCGATCACGTACACGCAGATGCTGAACCCCCGCGGAGGCGTCGAGTGCGACTTCACCGTGACGCGACTCGCCGAGGACCGCTTCCGCATCGTCACGGGCACGGCATTCGGGCGGCACGACCTCGCGTGGATGCGGATGCACGCGCCGGACACCGTGCAGGTCGAGGACGTCACCTCGAAGTACGCGTGCCTCGGCCTCTGGGGGCCGGCGGCCCGTGAGATCCTGCAGCCGCTGACGACCGAGGAGCTGTCGTTTTCGTACATGCGCGCGCGCGAGCTTGCGGTCGGCTCCGTTCCCTGCCTCGCCCTGCGCGTGACCTACGTCGGCGAGCTCGGCTGGGAGCTCTACTGCCCGATGGAGTTCGGCCTCCGCCTCTGGGACACGATCTGGGATGCAGGCAGCAGCCACGGGCTCGTCGCCGGCGGCTACAAGGCGATCGACTCGCTGCGGCTCGAGAAGGGCTACCGCGTCTGGGGCTCCGACGTGACGCCGGAGGACACGCCCTTCGAGGCGGGGCTGGGCTTCGCGGTCAAGCTGGAGAAGGGCGAGTTCATCGGCCGTGACGCGCTCCTCGAGCGAACCGAGCCTGAGCGCCGTCTCGCGTGCCTCGTGCTCGAGGATCCGCGGGCGGTTGCGCTCGGCTCGGAGCCCGTGCGCGTCGAGGGCGAGTTGGTGGGCCGCGTGACGAGCGGCGGTTACGGCTACACGGTCGAGCGCTCGATCGCGTACGCGTATCTGCCATCGGCGGCCGCGGAGCCGGGAACCGACGTCGAGGTGGAGATCTTCGGCGAGTGGATCCCGGGCGGCGTCGCCGAGGAGCCTCTGTTCGATCCCGAGGGCGAGCGGATCCGGGGCTAGGTATGGGGCCGGAGGAGATCGTCGAGCGCATCTGGCCGGGTCGGGCCGCGACGACCGAGGCGCTCGGCGGCGGCATCACCAACCACAACTTCCGGGTCGAGGTCGGTAACGAGACGTTCGTGCTGCGGATCGGCGGCGAGGACACGCAGCTGCTGGGCATCGACCGCGAGTCGGAGCACGCTGCGTCGCGCGTCGCGGCTGAACTCGGGCTTGCGCCCGAAGTGGTCGCCTTCGTCGAGCCGGAGGGCTACCTCGTCACACGGTACGTCGACGGCGTGGTCGGGAAGGTCGACGTCCCGCAGGTGGGCGCGGCGCTGCGGCGGCTTCACGACGGCCCGGCGATCCCGAGCCGCTTCGACAGCTTCCGCGTCGTCGAGGGCTACCGGGCGATCGCAGAGGAGCGCGGAGCCGGCATCCCGGCGGCGCACGACTGGGCGAGTGAGCTTGCGGGTCGGATCGAGGAGCGGCGGCGTGGCGAGCCGCCGCGTCCGTGCCACAACGACCTGTTGAACGCGAACTTCATCGCCGACGGCGATCGGCTCTGGATCGTCGACTGGGAGTACGCCGGGATGGGCGACCCGTTCTTCGACCTCGGCAACTTCGCGGTCAACCACGAGCTCGACGCCGAGGGCGAGCGCCTGCTGCTCGAGAGCCACGGCGGTGACGACCTCGAGGCGCTGATCCTGATGCGTTTCATGTCGGACTTCCGCGAGGCGATGTGGGGTGTCGTCCAGCAGGCGATCTCCACGCTCGATTTCGACTTCCGGACCTACGCCGACGAGCACTTCGAGCGCCTCGAGCGCACGGCCGCAGAGCCTCGCTTCCGCACCGCGCTGGGCTAGACCACGTACGCGCAGCCGTTCCAGTACGCGTGCACGTGCTTGCGTCGGCGCCCGCTCAGCTCGATCACGAGCTCGTCCGGCTCCGCGAGGCGTGCATCGAGGTAGAGCTCGATCCCCTCGGCGTCGACGCGGCGGAACCGGCGATCGCCCGCCTCGCTCGAGGTTTCGAGATAGGTGATCGAGCCGTGGCAGCAGCGCGCCCTCTTGGCCCAGACGTACAGGCTCCCGCCGTGCTCTTCGACGAAGTGGACGGCCTCCGGGGAGGCTTCGACGCGCACGGCCCCGACCGTAGCTGCCGTCCCCGACGGCCCGTACATTTGTTCGTGTGATCGTCGCCCATCTCGATCTCGACGCGTTCTACGCCGCGGTGGAGGAGCTCGAGAATCCGGCGCTCCGCACGCAGCCGCTCGTCGTTGGCGGCGACCCGCGTGGGCGCGGTGTGGTCGCAACGGCCAATTACGTCGCGCGCCGCTTCGGCATCCACTCCGCGATGAGCTGTGCGGAGGCGCTGCGCCGCTGCCCGCAGGCTGTCTTCGTTCGGCCGCGGCATTCGCTCTACCGCGAGTACTCGCGCAGCGTCTGGGAAACCGTGCGCGGCGTCGTTCCGACGGTCGAGCAGACCGGCATGGACGAGGGCTACCTCGATGTCGGCGAAGTCGCCGACGACTTTCTCGCGGCGCGGGTCGTGGCGGAAGCGGTGCGGACCGCGGTGCGCGCGGGGACGAGCCTCACCTGCTCGCTCGGCGTCGCGCCGTGCAAGGTCGTCGCCAAGGTCGCGAGCGACGCGCGCAAGCCAGGCGGGCTCGTCGTCGTTCCTTCCGGACGGGAGGCGGCGTTCCTCGCTCCGCTCGCGGTGCGCCGGTTGCCGGGTGTCGGGCCGAAGGCCGAAGAGCGGCTCCGAAACGCCGAGATCGAGTCGATCGGCGACCTCGCCGCGCTCACGGACGACGATCTGCGCCGCCTGCTCCCGGGCAGCGTCGGCACGATGCTCCGCGACCGCGCCCGCGGAATCGACCCGCGCGAGCTCGAGCTCGACACGGAGCGGATCTCGATCAGCGTCGAGAACACGTTCGAGCGCGACATCTCCGACCGTGAGCGGCTCCACGACGAGCTGCGCGGCATGGCCGCCGAGGTCGCGGGGGCGCTGCAGCGCAGCGGCCAGGTCGCGCGCACGGTGACGACGAAGCTCCGCTACGCCGACTTCTCCATCCGCAGCCGCTCGACCTCGCTGGCGAGCGGAATCGACGAGTCCGACACGATCGCCGACCTCGCCTGTCGCCTGCTCGACCGCGGCCTGCGCGACCGCCCGGGCGCGCTGAGGCTCGTCGGCGTCGGCGTCTCCGGCCTCGCCGACTTCCGCCAGCTCTCGCTCGAAGCGGTCTGAGGTCGTCCTACCTCACGGCTGCAGCGCGTGCTCGCGCTCGCGCAACTCGATCCGGCGGATCTTGCCGGTCAGAGTTTTCGGCAGGTCGTCGACGAACTCGACCCGGCGCGGATACGCGTACTGGGACAGGCGGCTGCGGACGAAGTCGGAGATCTCGCGGGCGAGCTCGTCGCTGGGCTCGTGACCGGCGGCGAGGACGATGAAGGCCTTGACCACGGCGCCCCGACGCTCGTCGGGCGACGCGACCGCGGCGGCCTCACGCACGGCGGGATGCTCGATACAGGCCGACTCGACCTCGAACGGGCCGATGCGGTACCCGGCGGAGATGATCACGTCGTCACTGCGGCCGGCGTACCACACGTAGCCGTCCTCATCCATCACGGCGGCATCCTTGCTGTGGAACCACTCTCCCCCGAACGTCTCAAGAGCCGCCTCCTCGTTCCTCCAGTAGCCGAGCGGGTAGTGCGGGTTCGACCTCGCGCGGAGGCAGATCTCGCCCCGCACGCCGCGCTGTACTTCGTCTTCGTCCTCGTCGAGGATGCGAACCTCCCAACCGGGCATCACCCTTCCCATCGAGCCCTCCCGGACTTCCATCCACGGGTAGTTCGCGACGAGGGGGTATGACTCGGTCAGGCCGTAGTAGTCGAGAACGGTGACGCCGTACTGGCCGCGGAACCAGCGGATCGCCTCGGGGTTGAGCGGCTCGCCTGCCGAGCAGACGCGGCGGAATGCGCAGGGGTAGCGCGTCCCGGCGTCGCCGATCCCCATCATCGACCGCATTGCGGTGGGCGTAGTGAAGACGTTCGTCACGCGGTGACGCGAGAGGAAGTCGAGTTGCCGGTGCGGGTCGAAGCCGCCCTCGCGCTGGTACACGCACTGCACCGCACCGAGGCGCCACGGGCCGAGCAACGGCGCGATTCCGGCCGCCCACGCCCACTCGCCCATTCCGTGGAAGCGCTCTCCGTCCTCGACCTCGTGGCAATACTCGAACTCCTCGTGGCCGAGGATGTAGCGATGCGCGTGGACGATCCCCTTGGCGAGCCCGGTCGTGCCGGAGGTGTAGTAGAGCTGGGCGGGATCGTCGGCTGACGTGTCGGCTGTCGCGTGCTCGGGGGAGTGCTCGCCGAGCACGTCGGCGGAGAGCACGACGATCGGCACGTCGTGCCCGGCGAAACGAGGCGCGTTCGCGTCGTCGGTGACGAGTACGGCCGGCTCGGAATCGCGGAGCCGGTGCGAGATGCCGTCGTCGCCGTAGAGAACCGACATCGAGAGGAGCACGGCGCCGACCTTCCACGTTCCGAAGAAGATTGCCGCGGCCTCCGGCGTGGCCGGCAGCACGACGGCGACGCGGTCCCCCCGTCCCACGCCGCGAGCCTCGAGCAGGTTCGCGGCCTGGTTGGAGAGATCCTGGAGCTCGCCCCACGTGAGCTCCCTCTGAGCTCCGTCGAACCGCTCGTGGATCATCGCGAGCTTCTGTCTGGGGTGCTTGTCGCAGCAGTCCGCAGCGATGTTGTAGCGCTCCGGGACGCGCCACACGTGTGCTGCGCAGATCTCCTCATAGCGGCTCACGATCGACCTCGAGTCTCGCGCGAATTCGGCCTCGCCGCAAGAGGTCGACACCTCGCCTAGCAGGGGCGGAGGGACTCGAACCCCCGACCTACGGTTTTGGAGACCGCCGCTCTACCAACTGAGCTACGCCCCTGTGCCGGTGGGCCAGTGTACCGAGCGCGTTTTCCCGCTCATCCTCTGGTGCGCCCGCCTCCGGTCTCGAACCGCTACACGGATCCGCTTCCGCGCCGCTGACTACGCTCCGCGCGTGCAGCGGCACGCGCTCGGAACGCTCTTCGCCGTTCTCGCGGTTGCGCTTGCCGCTGTTGCCGTGGAGGCCTTCGTGGGCGCGGACGACGCCCGCCGCGTCATCATCGGGATCGCCGCTGCCGCCATCGCGGCGTGGCTCGCCACGCTTTCGGCGAGCGCATTCCGCCGTCGGCGCTGAGTCCTCCTGAGGAGTCCGCCGGGAAACGCCGTATTCTCTGGGTGTGGCGACGCGGGCCGACGAGACCCAGCAGCTCTGGCTGGACTTCCGGCGGACCGGCGACCAGAAGATCCGCGACCGGCTGATTCTCACGTACGCGCCGCTCGTGAAATACGTGGCCGGGAGGCTCGGGTCCGGGCTACCCGCCCACGTCGACGAGGGCGACCTCGTCTCGTACGGCCTGCTGGGACTGATCGGCGCGATCGAGCGCTACGACCCGGGGCGCGACGTGAAGTTCGAGACGTACGCGATGGCGCGGATCAAGGGGCAGATCATCGACGAGCTCCGCTCGATGGACTGGGTGCCGCGCTCCGTCCGCGCCCGCGCCCGCCACATCGAACGGGCGATCGGCGAGCTCGAGGCGCGGCTGGGCCGGGCGCCGACCGACGAGGAGATCTCGAAGAAGCTCGGCATCACCGTGGAGGAGCTCGAGGAGAGCCTCGGCGAGATCGCCCGCTCCTCGATCGCCGCGCTCGACGAGCTCTGGACCGTCTCCGGCTCGGGCGGCGACCAGGTGGCGCTCATCGACACGATCGAGGACGAGGCCGCTCCGGACCCGCAGGGCACGCTTTCGGTGACCGAGCAGAAGGAGGCGCTCGCCGAGGCGATCCAGCGCCTGCCCGAGCGCGAGAAGCTCGTCGTCACGCTCTACTACTACGAGGAGTTGACCCTGCGCGAGATCGGCGAGGTGCTCGGCGTCACCGAGTCGCGCGTCTCCCAGCTCCACACGAAGGCGATCCTCCGGCTCAAGGCGCACATCGCCTCGGCCGGCGGCGGCACCGCCGCGGCGTAGGGGCGATCCGCCGCGAAACGCGGCGATACGATGCGGCTCGAAGCGACCGAGGAGGAGACGTCCCCGATGCCTGCCACCGAGCCCACGAAGATTCGCAACATCGCCGTCGCCGGACACCGCGGTGTCGGGAAGACGTCGCTCGTCGAGGCGCTGCTCTTCGAAGCCGAGCAGACGAACCGGCTCGGCAGCATCGAGCAGGGGACGACGGTCTCGGACTGGGACGAGCACGAGCAGCGGCGGGGGATGTCCCTGTCGGGGTCGCTCTGCCACCTCGAGTGGAAGGACCGCAAGATCAACCTCGTCGACACGCCCGGCGACGCGGGCTTCCAGGCGGACACGTATGCGGCGCTGCGCGTCGTCGAGGGTGTCGTCCTCGTTCTCAGCGGCGTGATGGGCGTCGAGGTCAACACCTCGCGCGTGTGGAAGCGGGCCGAAGAGCAGGAGCTTTCGCGCGTCCTCTTCGTCAACATGCTCGACCGCGAGCGGGCCGACTTCTACCGCGTGCTCGAAGCCGCGCGGCAGCAGCTCTCCGACCGCTGCGTGGCGATCCAGCTTCCGATCGGCAGCGAGCACGAGCTGACGGGGATCGTCGACCTCCTCCACATGTGCGCCTACATGGACCCCTCCGGCGCGCGCGAGGGTGGGCCGCAGCCGATCCCCGACTCGATGACCGACCTCGTGCAGGAGCACCGCGAGAAGCTCCTCGACGCGGTCGTCGAGACCGACGAGGAGCTCATGGGGCGCTACCTCGAAGGGGAGGAGCTCGATCAGCAGGCGGTCGCCGACGCGCTCAAGCAGGCGGTGACGCGCGACGAGCTGTACCCGGTCGCCTGCGGCGTCGCGACGAAGAATCTCGGCACCACGGCCCTCCTCGACCTGCTCGTGGAGGGCGTCCCGTCGCCGGCGAAGAAGGGCACGACGATCGAGTTCGGCGACGCGAAGCAGGCCGTGTTCATCTTCAAGACGATCGCCGACCCGTTCACGGGCCGCATCAGCTGCTTCCGCGTGCTCGCCGGGCCGGTCTCGGGCGACACGACGCTCGTCGACCCGCGCACACACGCGAAGGAGCGGATGGGCCAGGTGCTCCTCGTCCAAGGCAAGGACTCCGAGAACGTCGAGGCACTCGGCATCGGCGACCTCGGCGCAGTGGCGAAGCTCAAGGACGTCATCACCGGCGACGTGCTCGTCGACCACGAGGTTCCTGTCGAGCCGCCGCACATCGACTTCCCCGAGCCCGTCATGAGCTTCGCCGTCACTCCGAAGGCGAAGGGCGACGAGGAGAAGATGGCGACCGGCCTGCGGCGCCTCCACGAGGAGGATCCGACCCTGCTCCTCCGCCGCGACCCGCAGACCGGCGAGCAGCTGCTCTCGGGCCTCTCCCAGATGCAGGTCGAAGTCGCGGTCGACCGGCTCAACTCCCGCTTTCATGTCGAGGTCGAGCTCCACCCGCCGCGAGTGCCCTACAAGGAGACGATCCGCAAGGAGGCGCGCGCGCGGCATCGGTACAAGAAGCAGACGGGCGGACGCGGCCAGTTCGGCGACTGCGCGATCGTGCTCGAGCCGCTGCCGGCGCAGGACGGCGAGCTGGGCTACGAGTTCGTGGACAAGATCGTCGGCGGCGTCATCTCGCAGAGCTACCGGCCCGCCGTGGACAAGGGCGTGCGCGAGGCGATGGAGCACGGCGAGCTCGCGGGTGCGCCAATCCAGGGCGTGCGTGTGCTGCTCGTCGACGGCATGGAGCACAACGTCGACTCCTCGGAGATGGCCTTCAAGATCGCGGGCTCGATGGCGTTCAAGGAGGCTTACCAGCAGGCGGATCCCGTGTTGCTCGAGCCGATCATGGAGCTCGAGGTGACGGTGCCCGACGACAACGTCGGCGCCGTGAACGGCGACCTCAACTCGCGGCGTGGCCGGCTGCAGGGGATGGAGCCCGCCGGCGGCATGACGACCATCAAGGCCGAGGTGCCGATGGCCGAGATCCTCACGTACTCGCAGGCGCTGACCTCGATGACCGGCGGCCGCGGCGACTATTCGATGCACTTCCTCCGCTACGAGGAAGTCCCGACGCACGTCGCGCAGAAGATCATCGAGCAGACCAAGCGCGAGCGCGAAGAGGCCAGGGTCTAGTGGCGGCGGAAGAGCAGGCAGCCGAGGCGAAGAAGGATCACGAGCCGCCCGCAGGGGCGGAGACGACGGCGAGCTGGACGGGCGGCGCGGAGCCGATCGGCTACACCGCGACCGCGAAGTGGCTCGTCCTGCGCAAGAAGGAGAAGCCCTCCGCCGAGATCTTCTCCGTCTCCTACGTCGCGGACGGCGGCGACAAGACCCGGCCGGTCGCGTTCGTCTTCAACGGCGGGCCCGGCGCGTCGTCGGCGTACCTGCACATGGGCGCCGTCGGGCCGCAGCGCGTCGCCTTCCCTGCCGACGGGACGCTGCCCGGGCTCCCGCCGCAGCTCGTCCAGAACGAGTCCTCTTGGCTCGCGTTCGCCGACCTCGTCTTCGTCGACCCGGTCGGCACGGGCTTCAGCCGCATCATCGAGCCCGACAAGAAAGGCGATGCGGAGAAGAAGCCCGAGCAGCAGGGCGACGGCGAGAAGCCGGATCCGGACGAGTACTTCGGCCAGAAGCGCGACCTCGAGTCGATGTGCGAGTTCATGGCGCGCTGGCTGTCCGAGAACGACCGCTGGAGCTCTCCGGTCTTCATCGCCGGCGAGAGCTACGGGGGCTACCGCGTCGGCCGGCTCGTGCGCATGCTCCAGGAGGAGACCGGCATCGGCCTCAACGGCGCGATCCTGATCTCACCGGCGCTCGAGCTGACCGCTCTCGCCCCGAGCGACTACAGCGTGACGAGCTGGGTCGACCTGCTGCCGACAATGGCCGGCGGCGCCGCCTTCCACGGTCGTTCGCGCGCGTTCCCGGCGGGGACCTCCCTCGACGACGTGCGCGCAGGCGCGGAGGAGTTCGCGAGCGGCGACTACGCGACCTTCCTCATCCGCGGCGCCTACCTCGGGGTGCCCGAGCGAGAGCGCACGCTGGAGCGACTGGCCGACTTCCTCGGCCTCCCCCTCGAACTCGTCACCCGCGCGGAGGGGCGCATCTCTCCATTTGTCTACGCGCGCGAGCTGCTGCGCGACGAGCGGAAGGTCGCCGGTCTCTACGACGTCACGATCACCGGCACCGATCCGTTCCCCGACCGGCCGGAGCACGGGGCCCCGGATCCGACCCTCGCCGGAATCGGACCCGCCTACACGGCGGCGATCAACCGGCAGCTCCGCTCCGAGATCGGCGTCCAGACCGACCGCGAGTACCGCCTCCTCAGCCTCGAGGTGAACCAGGCGTGGAAGGAGGATACGAAGCGGCACTTCTTCGCGCCGCCCGAGGGTGCGACCGACTCGTTCCGCTACGGGATGGCGCTGAACCCGCACATGCGCGCTTTCGTCTCGCACGGCCGCTACGACATGGCGACGCCGTACTACGCAAGCGACCGGCTGCGCAACCTGATGCGCCTCGATCCGGACACGACCGGACGGCTGACCGTCCGCCACTTCGAGGGCGGGCACATGTTCTACGCGTGGGAGGAGAGCCGCCACGCGTTCACGGCCGCGATCGCGGAGTTCGTCGCGGGCGCCCTGGCGGGCTGACATAACGCCAGCCCGCCGCGTTCGATCGACGACAGTTCAGACTTGCTGCGGTGGCGTGTCGTCCGCCTGGTCGCGCAGGTGCGCGAGCACGTCGGCGACGTCCGCGAGCTGCTGCTCGAGGTCGCGCTGGAATCCCTCCAGCCGCTCGATCAGCTCCGCGCGGCTTGGAAAGCCGCCGCGGAAGAACATCCGGGGGCCACGCCCCCGACCATGATGACGGTGGTGCATTTTCACCTCCTCTCCTCGTACCGTGCGAGAAAGCGGGCGGTGCGCTCCTGGGAGCGCCGCAGCGCCTCGGCCCAGTGGTCGAGCAGCCGTTCGCCCGCAGGTGTGATCGCGTAGCGGCGCTTCGCGGGGCCGGGGGAGGAGTCGTCCCACTCCGAGGAGACGAGCTCCTCCTCCTCGAGCCCGCGCAGGAGCCGGTAGAGGTTGCCCATCTCGATGCGTGCCTCCCCGGTCAGCTCCGGCAGCCGCTCGAGCAGGTCGTAGCCGTGCGCCGGACGCTCCCGCAGAAGGAGCAGGAGTGCCGGCTCGGCGAACCGCTCGACCCGGGCGAGGACGCGCCAGCGGCCGTGGTGATGGCGGCGTGCCCGTGGCCCCCTCATCCAGCCTCTACATGTAAAACACACATGTAAGACACATTAGCGATTCGAGAGGATTGTGCGCAACCCTGGCTAAACTCGGACGCGGATGAGGGTGACGAAAGTGGCAACCACGCGGTCGTGCGCCGTGTGCGAGCGGACGCTGCTGATGGGTGAGCGCGCCGTGAGCTTTGCCCCGACGGAGGGTGCGGAGCTCGTCGACGTCTGCCCGCTCTGCCAGGAGCTAGCGACCGAGGCGGGCTGGATCAAGGAGGGCGCGCCGACGACGCCGACGCTCGAGAACGGTCGCCGCCGCCGTCGCAAGCGCAACCTCGTCGAGTTCCTCGGCCTCACCCGCACCTCCGACGAAGGCGCGCTGGCGCGGCAAGAGCCGATCCTGCGCAAGCTCTCCGAAGACGAGGTCGCGCTCCTCGAGGCCGCAGACCTCTTCAACGGCAGCGCCTACCGGCGCACCGTCGGCGGCATCGCCAAGAGCCTCGGCGAGCCGAACGCGAGCATCGTCCCGCTCTCCGGCACGTCCGGCGAGCTCGCCGTAACCGTCGCCTGGGAGCTGTCCTGGTACCAGTACCGCGTGAGCCCCGATTCCTCCGGTCAGCCGGTGCGGCTCGAGCGGCGCGGCCACGAGCTCGCCGAGCTCGACGAAGGCTTCAAGGACTGGAACGCGCAGGTCGAGGACGAGGGCCGCCTCGTCCCCGAGATCGCCCGGCTCTAGCTCGTTCCCGGGAAGGTCCCGAGGGTCAGGTGGAGCGTCTTGTGCGCTCCCCGCTGCGTCACGATCGCGAGCGCGACCGTCCTTCCCGGCTTCAGCTCAGAGACGACGCTCGTCAGAGCGTCGAGGGTCGGCGTCCGGCGGCCGTTGACCGAGGTGATCAGGTCGCCGGAGACGAGCCCTGCCTTCGCGGCTGGCCCGCCCGGCGTGACGCCCTGGACGAGGACGCCGGCGCCGTTCGTGTCGCCGATCTGGACGCCGAGGTAGGCGCGATGCGAGTTGACGACGTGGCCGAAGCGGATGATCTGCGTCGCGATGTCCCTGACGAGATTGCTCGGGATCGCGAAGCCGATGCCCGGCGCCGCGGTGCCGCCGAGCTCGGGGTCGGTGGCGGCGAGCGTGGGGATCCCGATCACGCGGCCCTGCAGGTCGGCGAGCGCGCCGCCCGAGTTGCCAGGATTGATCGCGGCACTCGTCTGGATCATGAGAGGCAGAGCGACGCCGTTTCCCTCCGAGACGCCCTGGCGGAAGGCGCTGACGATCCCGTCGGTGACGCTCGAGCGCAGCCCGAGCGGATTGCCGATCGCGATGGCGAAGTCACCGACGTCGAGGTTGCTCGAGTCCGCGAACGCCGCGGGTGTGAGCTTCGCCTCCGAGATCCGGACGACGGCCAGGTCGTCCGGGGCGAATCGGCCGACGAGCGAGGCGCCGTAGGAGTGCGCGCCCGCCGTCACGGTGTATGGGCCGCCGCCGCTGACGACGTGGTTGTTCGTGACCACGTCGCCGTTCGTGTCGAAGACGACGCCGGAGCCGAGCCCCTGCGAGCTCTGTATCTGCACGACTGACGGCGAGAGCTGGTGCACGACCGCCGTGATCGCGCGCTGGAACGCGAGAGCAGCGGCCGCGGGCCGGAGGTGCGCGTGGCTCGTCTGCGGCGGGTTGTGCGACGACGAGCCGCCGCCGAGCGACACGGCGGCGACGGCCGCTCCGGCCACGGCCGCGCCGGCGAGCGGAGCGAGCCACCAGATGTGCCGGCGCAGCATGGGCTCCTTATACCGAGGGCCTGGGCTGGTATCCGCCGATTCCCGCCCTACAATCAGCGCACGATGATCTACTGCGTCATTCCCCGCGAGCTCGCCGACGAGCTCTACGACAAGATGGTCGACTACTACAAGGACAATCCGAACGTGACCGTCATCGTCGATCGGCGCGACGGCCCGGACCGCCGCACGGAAGGCGAGCAGCGGCTGGAGGACAAGGAGCAGCGCAAGATCCGCGATCGGCGCCGCGCGCATCCGGGGACATTCCCCGATGTCGACTCCCCGCCGGAGTAGCGCCCGCTAGTCTCGCCGCATGGCGACGACTACAGGCACGACCTTCAAGAACTTCATCGGCGGCGAGTGGGTGGACGCCGCCTCCGGCGAGACCTTCGAGAGCACGAGCCCCGCGAACGGCGAGACGATCGGCGTCTTCCCGCGCTCCGGGGTCGAAGACGTGGACCGCGCGGTCGCGGTCGCGAAGGAGGCATTCGCGGAGTGGCGGCTCGTGCCCGCGCCGAAGCGCGGTGAGATCCTCTTCCGCCTCGCGCGCCTGCTCGAGCAGGAGAAGTCCGGGCTCACCGAGCTGATGACGCGCGAGATGGGAAAGGTGAAGGCCGAGGCGGGCGGCGACGTCCAGGAGGCGATCGACATCACGTACTACATGGCCGGCGAGGGCCGGCGCCTCTTCGGCCATACCACGCCGTCCGAGCTGCGCGACAAGTGGAACATGAGCATCCGCCAGCCGATCGGCGTGGTCGGCGCGATCACGCCGTGGAACTTCCCCGTCGCGATCCCGTCGTGGAAGCTCATCCCGGCGCTCGTCTGCGGAAACACCGTCGTCCTCAAGCCCGCAACCGACACCCCCGCCCTGGCCGAGCGCTTCGTCGAGCTGCT
>Ga0308176_10000461_pt1 | contig 25988 bp, 24 predicted proteins | sample PhyCR2_3_FD_203890 | JGI IMG/M metagenome (GOLD analysis project Ga0308176, IMG submission 203890) | Soil microbial communities from UC Gill Tract Community Farm, Albany, California, United States - DLSLS.C.R2 | ecosystem: Environmental > Terrestrial > Soil > Agricultural land | place: USA... | reverse complement strand
CCCCGGACACCGGGTCGAGGCGCTGGCACGGGTCACCGTCCGGCCCAAGCACGGCATGCCGATGACCGCCAGGCGCCGCCGGCCGGGCGCCGCCGCCCGCGACTGACCGGGGCCGGCACACCCGTACACCGACAAGCCATCGAAGGGATGACCGCACATGACGAGCAACACCCGGGTCGCACTCGACAAGGAAGAACTGCGCTCCCTCATCGCACACGTTCTCGATCTCGATGTGGAGGAGATCACCGACGACGCCGACTTCGTGCGGGACCTGGAGGTCGACTCCCTGATGGTGCTGGAGATCGTCGTCCGGCTCCAGCGGCAGTACGGCGTCAAGCTGGAGGAGCGCGACCTGACGCACGTCTCGTCGCTTCCCCAGGTCCTGCGCCTGATATCCGACCGGCGCACGGAACAGCTCGCCGCCTGACGCCCTCTGCCCGCCCCACCTTCCAGGAGGAACCCGTGCCGGACACCCGGCGACCGGTGGCACTCGTCTCCGGCGGCTCCCGCGGCATCGGCCGTGCCGTCGTGTCCCGACTGGCGCACGACGGGTTCGACGTCGCCTTCTGCTACCGCTCGAACGCCGAAGCGGCCGCCCGGACCGTGGAGGAGGCCACCGGCACGGGGGCGCGCGTCATCGCCCGCCGTGTCGACGTGGCGTCCCTGGAGGAGGTCCGGGACTTCACCGCCGCCGCGGAGAGCGAACTCGGCCCGCTCGACGCCGTGGTCACCTCCGCCGGGCTGATCCGCGACAACTCCCTGCTGCGGATGTCCGACGAGGACTGGCGCGAGGTGATGGGGACCAACCTCGACGGCACGTACAACGTCTGCCGCGCGGCGATCTTCTCGTTCATGAAGCGCCGCACCGGCTGCGTGGTGACGCTCTCGTCCATCACCGGTGTGCACGGCCATGCCGGGCAGACCAACTACGCGGCCTCCAAGGCGGGCATCATCGGCTTCACCAAGTCCCTCGCCAAGGAGTGCGGAAAGTACGGTGTACGCGCCAACGTGGTCGCGCCCGGTCTCATCGAGACCGACATGACCGCCGGCCTGAGCGAGTCGGCCAGGAAGGACATCCTCGACAGCGTCCCGCTCGGCCGCCTCGGCCGGCCCGACGACGTGGCGGACCTCGTCTCCTTCCTCGTCTCCGACCGCGCCCGGTACATCTCCGGGCAGGTCCTCGGCGTGGACGGCGGCCTGGTGATCTAGGGTCTTTTCCTTCGGCTCAGGCCGGATCAGGGAGTGCACGTGAAGGGACACCCCGCCTCATGAGGCTCGGACTCAATCTCCGTTATCTCGGCGCCCTGGGAGCCGGTGCGGCCCCCCGGGACTCCGCGCGCTACGTCCGCGAGGCCGAGCGCCTGGGCTTCTCGGTGGCCTGGACCTCCGAGGCGTTCAGTTCGGACGCCGTCTCGATGCTCGGCTGGCTCGCCGCGCAGACCTCACGGATCGAGCTGGGCACCGCGGTGATGCAGATCCCGGCCCGTTCGCCGGCGATGACCGCGATGACCGCCGCCACCCTCGACCTGCTCTCGGAAGGCCGCTTCCGCCTCGGCCTCGGGGTGTCGGGCCCGCAGGTCGCCGAGGGGTGGCACGGGGCCCGGTTCGACAAGCCGCTGGCCCGCACGCGCGAGTACGTCGACATCGTCAGGAAGGCGCTGCGGCGTGAGGTGGTCGAGCACGCCGGAGAGCACTACCCGCTGCCGCTGCCCGACGGACCGGGCAAGGCCATCCAGCTGGGCATGCGCCCACGGCGCAGGGCGGTGCCGCTCTACCTCGCGGCCGTCGGCCCGGCCAACACACGGCTGGCCGGCGAGATCGCGGACGGCTGGCTCTCCCTCTTCTTCCAGCCCGAGTCGGGGCACGAGTCCCTGGCGGAGCTGCGCGCCGGGGCCGCCCGCCGGGGCGGTGATCTGCGGGGGTTCGACGTGGTCGCGGCGGTGCCGGTGGCGTTCGGCGACGACCTCGCGGACTGTGCGGACCGGGTACGCACCTTCACCACGCACTACGTGGGCGGCATGGGGTCGCGGCAGCAGAACTTCTACACCCGGCTCATGGCCCGAAGCGGCTTCCCCGACCAGGCGGACCAGGTGCAGAAGCTCTACCTGGACGGGCGGCTGCGCGCGGCCACCGAGGCCATGCCCCAGGAGTATCTGGACCGCACGGCCCTGCTGGGCTCCGCCGACCGCGTCGCGGACCGGCTCCGGGCCTATGCGGAGGCGGGCGTCACCACGCTCTCGGCCATGATCTTCCCCGACGACGTCGAACAGGGCATCGCCACCCTGCGCACCCTGGCCGAGGCCATGGACCGGGCGGGCGTGGGGGACTGACGCGGACGCGGCGGTCCCCCGGGAACGCCGGGGGAAGGGCCTACTCGGTGACGAAGTCGCCCATCATGGCCATGTCCTCGTGCTCCAGGTTGTGGCAGTGGATCATGAAGGCGCCGGGGTAGTCCGTGAACCGGGTGACCACCTCGACGGCCTCGGCCGGACGCAGGTCCACGGTGTCCTTCCAGCCGTGGTCGAACGCACCGACGCCGTGCCCGTTGCGCGACACCACCTGGAAGGGGTCCAGGTGCAGATGGACGGGGTGGTGGAAGTTCGTGGTGAACCGCCACACCTCCACCTGCCCGAGCTTCGGGCGGGCCAGCGCACGCCCCGGCTCGTACTCCTTGCCGTTGATCGTCCAGCCGGCGGCGGAACCGCGGAAGTGGAAGTCACGGGTGACCGCCGACCTGCCCGGATCGAGCGGCCGCACCTCGCTCAGCTTCGGCGGCACCCGCGTGTCGTCACGGGGGGAGCCCGAGCCGACGTCGAAGCGCATGACCTGGGTCGTCGAGCCGTCGCCGAAGCGGTTCAGCAGCCGGACCTTCGTACCCGGCTCGTAGCGCGAGAAGTCCACCACGACGTCGAACCGTTCGGCCGGGGCGATCTCCAGGGCGTCGTGGCGGCGCGGCGCGTCCAGCAGCCCGCCGTCGCTGCCGATCTGCACGAAACCGCCGCCGCCCGCGGGCTGCGGATCCAGCTGCAGCTTGTACAGGCGGGCGTTGGAGGCGTTGAGGATACGCAGCCGGTAGCGCAGCCGGTCCACCGCGTGCACCGGCCAGGGTGCGCCGTTGACCAGGACGACGTCCCCGAGCACACCGTTCATATAGGCGTCCGTGACACCCGGGGTGTGCAACCCGGCGTCCAGTGAGGGGTACTGGAACGACCCGTCGGCGGCGAACGAGCGGTCCGTGATCATGAGCGGGATGTCCCGGTCGCCGCGGGGCAGCGGCAGCCGCTCCTCCTCGTCGTCGTGCACGAGGTGGAACCCGGCGAGCCCCATCCAGACGGCCGCGCCCGTGTAGCTCATGCGGTGGTCGTGGTACCAGAGCGTCGCGGCGCGCTGGTCGAGCGGATACGTGTAGGTGCGCGACCCCTCGGTGAGGTCCATCGGGCCCATCGCGCCGTGGTCCATGGTCATGCCGTGCGGTCCGCCGCTCATGTCCTGGTGGACGCGGTGCATGTCGTACGAGCCGTCGGCGGGCAGGATCAGTGAGGTCGGGTAGCCGTCGCTGGACGCCGGGGTGTGGCCGCCGTGCAGGTGGACCACGCTGGGGCGGTCGAGTTCGTTGCGGTGGCGCACCACGGTGCGGCGGCCCGACCGCGAGACGATCGTCGGCCCCGGGAAGGTGCCGCCGTACGTCCAAGCCCTGGTGCGCAGTCCGGGCAGGATCTCCAGCTCGGCGTGCTGCTGGGTGATGTCGTAGGTGTCCGTGGTGCCGCTCGTCGTCGTCGGTTCGAGGACACCGGGGACCGGCAGGCGGGTGCGGAAGGCGGCCGGCAGTTCGGCGCGGCTGCGCAGCACCTTGCCGGGAAGGCCCTCGCGCACGTAGCGGCTCAGCACCGGCCAGCCGGCCGCGGTCAGGGCACCCGCCCCGAGCGCGGCCCCGCCGGCGCCCAGGAGCGCGCGCCGCCTCACCGGGACGGCTCCGGTTCCACGACGGCCTCGTCGGAGGCGAGGACGGGGGCGGCGGCCTCCGGGACCTCGGCCCCGGAGGGCAGCGGGGTGGTCAGCACCTGGTGGGCCAGCACCGCGCCGGCGGAGACGAGCGTGACGCCCAGCAGGACGTGGGCGGCGACGCTGTGGGCGATGCCCAGGGCGATCTGGCCCACGAGCGCCACGACCATGACGGCCGATACGGGGAAGACCGACCGGGGCCCTCCGAGGCGGCGCACGAAGAAGGCGGCGACGGTCGTCAGGAGGGTGACCACGGTCAGGGCCCGGCCGAGCGTTCCATGGATCGCCAGCAGATCGAAATGGCCGCCGAGAAATCCTCCGGCCGAAGCGGCCTGAGCGAACATCAGGACCGCCTGCAATCCGATGGCGATACGCAGGGAAAGGAGTGACAGACGCAAAGTCATATCTTCGATCCAACCCGTTGGAGCCGTGGCCGTGCAATACGAACCAGGCGCTTCGGGAAGGAAGTAGGGCCGAATCGAGTGTCCGTCGAGCCCGCCTCCGGTGCGCCTCCAGGTTCCCTCAAGTCCTTTTCCGTTCCGGTGAAGGAGAGAGAGGGATTCAGTGGGCGATGACGAGCGAGGCGGGGGAGGCGGTGGGGTGGAAGGAAATCTTCTCGAAGCCGGCCTCGGCCAGCCAGGCGGCATAGTCGGCGCGGCGCCACGTTCCGCCGCTGTTGCTCTTGAGCAGCATTTCCGAGGCGAACAGGAGCGGGAAGGAGGGGCCGCTGCGGTCGTCCTCGACGATGTAGTCGCAGACGACGAGGGCGCCGCCGGGCTTGAGGGCCTTACGGAGCTTGGCGAAGACCGCCACGTTGTCCTCGGGCCCTTCCTGGTGGGCGACGTGCGAGTAGAGGGCCACGTCGTAGGAGGCGGCCTCGAGCGGGACGGTGTGGAAGTCACCGTCCAGGCAGGTGAACCGGTCGGCCAGGGAGTGCTGTGCGAGCAGCCGGCGCGCGATGGCGTTGATGGGTTCCCAGTCGAGCTGGGTCACGCGGGCGGTGGCGTTGAGCCGGAGCCAGACGGACGAGAAGATGCCCGACCCGCCGCCCACGTCGAGGATCGACAGGTTCTCGCGCCCGTCCAGGCCCAGCACCTCGGCGGCGGTCTCGGCGGCGGAGACCGACAGGCCCGCGATGGCGGTGACGACCTTCTCCCAGTGCGGGTTGTCGGCCACCTCCACCATGGGCGCCGCCGTCGGTCCCCCGGCGCGGAACACCTCGAGCCGGCCGGCGAGCTTGTCCATCTCGGCCAGCTTGAGCTGCGCGAAGCCGCTGATGTCGGTGGGCTTGCCCTCGACCAGGTAGAGCTCGGACTCGGGGGTGTTGCGGTAGGTGCCGTCGTGCGTGCGCAGCAGCCCCAGGCCGACGAGTCCGTCGAGGAGGGACTGCACCCCGCGCTCGGCCATGCCGGTCTTCCCGGCCAGCCGGGCGGCGGTGTCGACGCCGTCGTCGATGAGCGTGAACAGGGAGTTCTGCGTCGCCACGCCGAGGAGTCCGGTGGCCCAGTAGCCGCTGGCGATCTCGAGGATGCGGCCCGGGGAAGGCACGTTGCCGGTCATCTTTTCCTTCTCCTCACAGGGATGCCGGCACGGTCTGCCGGCGTAGGTCCGCGGTGATCGCCGGGGCGTCCACGCGCCAGCTGCCGACGGCCATCTCGGCGGTGATGCCGGGTCCGAAGCCCGCGATGACACCGCTGGCGTCCGGCGTCATCGTGTCTTCCTCGAACAGCCTGCGCAGCGCGTCGAGCACGACCGCGCTGGCGATGTTCCCGTACTCGGTGAGCGTCGCCCAGCTGTGCCGGAACATCTGCAGGTCGACGCCCAGGTACGTGCTCAGATCGGCGAGGATGCGCGGGCCGCCGGCGTGGATGATGTAGAAGTCCAGGCGGCCGACGTCCCAGCCGTGGCTTCTCGCGAGGTTCCGGAGCACCGGGGCGAGCGGTTCCATGGTGCCCGGCACCCGGCGGTCCAGCTGGAAGTGGAAGCCGGTGGAGCGCACCGCGTAGGAGATCCAGTCCTCGGTGCCCGGGATGATGTAGGCGGCGTTGCGTTCCAGCGACACCCCGGTGCCGCCGTTGCCGCGCACCACGGCGGCCGCCACCGCGTCGCCGAACAGGCCGTCGGACAGCAGTGAGCCGATGCCGTCGTCGGTGGGCTGGTAGCACAGGGAGCACAGTTCGCAGGAGACGATCAGTACGTTGCTCTGCGGGTAGGCGATGCAGAAGTCGTGGGCCCGGTTGATCGCGGCGCCGCCGGCGGCACAGCCCAGCTGGGCGATGGGTATCTGCCGGGTGTCGGTGCGGAAGCCCATGTTGTTGATCAGCCAGGCCGTCATCGACGGCATCATGAAGCCGGTGCAGGACACGAAGATGATCGCGTCGATGTCACGGGCGGTCAGCCCGGCGTTCGCCAGGGCCTCTTCGATGACCCTGGGGCACCGCTTCTTGGCCTCGGCCTCGAAGATCCGGTTGCGTTCCTCGAGGCCGGGGTGGCGCAGCGTCTTTTCGATCGGCTGCACGACGTGCCGCTTCTGCACGCCCGTGTTCCTGATCAGCCGAAGCGCGAGGGGGAGTTGTGGCTTCCCTTTATGGGTTTCCTCGGCGAACTTCAGGGTCTCGTCCATGGTGATGACGTATTCCGGCACATCCACCGCCGGTTTGCATAGCGTTGGCATATCCGTGAAGTCCACCTTCTGAGGGCCGGATCGGATTTCGACACCTCAACACCTTTGTCCAGTGCGCTAGGAGGCGGCTTGAAGCCGCCTCGGGCGGACCGGCCGGCGCATGCCGCTAAACGATTCGGCGTGCGATGATGTCCTCGAGCATCCGTCGCATCATGTCGATCCCTTCCCGGCCGAAGTGCCGGGCCCATATCTGTTCCATGTCCCCGAGAATCCGGGCGGCGGCGAGCTGTGCCGCCCGGCCCCGTTCGGTCAGGTGGATGAGCTTGGCCCGGCGGTCACGCGGGTCCGCGGTCCGCTCGACGTAACCGGACCGTTCGAGTTCGTCGACCACTTCGGCGATGGCCTGCTTGGTGAGCCCGGAGCGTTCGGCCAGCACGGTGAGCCGGGTTCCCTCCGGTTCGATGAACCGGAAGACCGAGCCGTGCCGGAACCGCACTCCGTCGTACCCCTCCTCGTGCAACTGCCGGTGGAGCCGGTCGATGGTGAGGTCCTTGGCCTGCGCGAGCAGGGTGGGCAGCGGTACCCGGGGCTCGTCCGGCTTGTTCGGCCGCGTGGTCATCTCGGGGCACCTCTCCGGTACGGGAAAGTAGTCAGGGGGCTTGACTAAAAGTAGTACGGTTGCTTGACTAAATCTAGCGGCACCGGCATCCCGGCCGCGAGATACGGCGCGACACCGGTTGTGAAGGGGAAGAGTCATGAGCACTTCGGGCGAGGAGAACCGCAGGACCACCGGCTTCGACGGCGAGGCTGTCGAAGCCTTAGCGAAGCGGGTGATGGGGCCGGTTCTGACCCCCTCCGACGAGGCGTACGAAGCGGAGTGCTCCGGCAACCAGATCGCGCGTTCGCACCGCCCCGAGATCCTCGTGGGCGCGGTCGGCCCCGCCGATGTGCAGCAGGCGGTCCAATTCGCCCGCCGCCACGGTCTGCCGGTCGCGGTGCAGGGGACCGGGCACGCGCTGGCGGCCGTGGCCGCCGAGGGCGGCGTCCTCATCAACACCTCCCGGATGACCGGCGTCCGGGTGAACGAGCGGGAGCGCACCGCCTGGGTCGGCGCCGGCGTGCGCTGGGACCAGGTGATCCACGAGGCGGCGTCGGTCGGCCTCGCGCCGCTGGCCGGTTCGGCCCCGTCGGTCGGCGTGGTGTCGTACACCCTGGGCGGCGGCCTCGGGCTGCTGTCGCGGCGGTACGGATACGCCGCCGACCACGTACGCGCCATCGACGTCGTCACGGCGGACGGGCAGCTGCGGCACGTCACGGCGGAATCGGAGCCGGACCTCTTCTGGGCGCTGCGCGGCGGCCGGGACAACTTCGGTGTGGTCACCGGGATCGAGATCGACCTCATGCCGGTCCCGACGCTCTACGGCGGCGGCCTGTTCTTCGACTTCGCGTCCGCCCGCGAGGTGCTGGAGACGTATGTGGGCTGGACGGCCGACCTGCCCGACGAGATGACCTCCTCGCTCGCGGTGATCTCCTTCCCCGACGCGCCGATGCTCCCGCCGCCGCTGCGCGGCCGCCATGTGCTGCACATCCGTATCGCCTACTCGGCGGACGACCTCTCTCCGGGCAAGGACCTGGTGGCGCCGCTGCGGGCGCTGGGCCCCTTCAACGACACCGTCCGCGAGCTGCCCGGCGCCGAGGTCGGGACGATCCACAACGACCCGCCCGGCGCGGGCTCCTTCGACTCGGCCACCACGCTGCTGGGCGAGCTCGACGCCAACGCGGTCGGCGCCCTCCTGGAGCTGGTCGGACCGCACGCGCCGGTGCCGCACGTCGTCGAACTGCGCCACCTGGGCGGCCGGCTCGCCCGCCCCGCCGACGTCCCGAACTCGGTCGGCAACCGCGACGCGCGGTACCTGGTCAACGTGGTGTCGCGGCTGGAGCGCGCCGGCCTCGCCGACATCCAGCCCGCGCACGAGCGCCTGATCGGCGCGCTCGCGCCGTGGAGCACCGGCGGCCGGGCCCTGACCTTCCTGAACGGACAGCGCGACAACGAGTACGTGCGTTCCGCGTACGACTCCGAGGACTACCGGCGCCTCACCGAGATCAAGGCCGCCCACGACCCGGAGAACCTCTTCCGGCTCAACCACAACATCCCGCCGGCCACGCCCGGCGGCGACGGCAGCTGAGACATGGCCCCTGCCCCTGCCTTCGGACCGGGGCAGGGGCAGGTGCGAGGTCTCGTACGAGAGGTGCGAGGGTCAGCGCTTCCTCGGGCCGAGGTGCACGGGCAGGCCCGTCACCGAGTTGGAGAAGATCGACGGCACCGGGGTCAGCTCGGCGGGGTCGACGGCGAGGCGGAGGTCGGGGTAGCGGGCGAACAGCGGGGGCAGCGCGGCCATCGCCTCGAACCGGGCCAGGGCGGGACCGATGCAGACGTGCGGCCCGCTGCCGAACGCCATGTGCCGCTTGACCGGCCGGGCGATGTCGAAGCGGTCGGCGGTCTCGCCGTACTGCGCGGGATCACGGTTGACGCCGCTCCAGGGCGCGAGGATGGCGTCCCCCTTGGGGATGGTGACGCCGGCCACCGTGATGTCCTCGGTCGGGAACCGGGCCGGGAAGTTGCCCACCGGGGAGTCCCAGCGCAGGGTCTCCTCGACGACCTCCTGCCAGACGGCGGTGCCGCCGTCGCGGACCATCGCCAGCTGCTCGGGGTGGGTCAGCAGGGCGCGCGTCGCGTTGACGATCAGGCTGATCGACGTCTCGTGCCCGGCGCCGATGAGCGTCCACAGCGTGTCCTCGAGCTCCTCGTCGGTGAACGCGTCCTCGCCCTCGTCGCCGCGGGCGGCGAGCAGCGCGCTGGTCAGATCGTCCGCCGGTTCCGCCCGCCGCATCGCGAACAGGCGCTGGAAGAGTTCGTGCCGCTCCTGCTGGGAGGCGAGGAACTGCTCCGCGGTCGTGTCGGCGCGTATCACCGTGTCGATGAGCGCGCGGAACCGCGACCACCACGCCTCGGGTATCCCGATGAGCTCGCAGATCACCTGCATGGGGAACGGATAGGCGTAGTGCCGCCGCAGATCGACCGTGCCGTCGGGTCCGGCCTGGCGGGGCAGGTCGTCCAGCATCGTGGCCACGACCTGGTCGATGCGCGGGCCCATGCGTTCGACCCGGGCCCGGGTGAAGGCGCGGGTCAGCGGGCGGCGCAGCCTCCGGTGCTCGGTGCCGTCCCGGGCCATCAGGTTGTTCAGCCGGATCATGCTGAGCAGCGGCCAGTCGTCGGGGATCTCGCCACGGCGCAGGGCCTCCCAGTTGCGCCAGTCCCGCCCCACCCTCGGGTCGGCGGTGAGCTCGGCGAGCAGCTTGTAGTCGGTGACCACCCACATGCGGACGCCGCCGGGCAGCACGGCGTGGACGACCGGGCCGATGTCCCGCATCAGGGCCGCCTCGCCGTGACGGTCGACACCCGACGGATCGATGGGGAAGAGCGGCAGGGAAATCCGACTGATCGTCGTGTCGGTCATGGCGACGTCCTCCTGGCTGGTGCAGCCCGGTCGGGTCCCACTTGAGTCCCGGTACCGGCCGACTTGAGCGTGGGTCGAAAATGCCACCAGAAGTCACTTGGGAACGACTAACCAACGACTATCCACGGACCACAATGCGCAGGTCCATCGGCTGCTGCGGCCGATTCACCGCATACTCGATCGATATTCGATGAGGCGCTGCTAGCTTCCTGCGCCTGTCCGATGCGGCATCGGACGACGTGCGAGGAAAACGATGGGGAGTGGCGGCCATGAACGCATCGAGTGCCCTGACGGACGAAAAACCCGGGGAACTCTTTTCCATGTCACGCGTATTGAGCCCCGGGGAACGCTGGTACTGGATCATCGACCAGCTCTCCACGCTCAACATCTGCGCCCACGTCCGTATCAAGGGCGAGCTCTCGGCCCGGGAGCTGCGCTCCGCGCTCGACGCGCTGCAGGCCCGGCATCCGCAGCTGCGTGCGGCCATAGCGCCGGGACAGGACGGTGACGGTCCCCGGTTCGTACCGGCCGACCGGCCGATCCCGCTGCGCGAGGTGCGCCTGACCGCCCCCGACGACAAGCGGTGGGTGAGCGAAGTGGACGGCCACGAGCTGACCGAGCCCCTCGACCGGCGGTCCGGCCCGCTGGCCCGCGCCGTCCTCATCAGCGGGCCGGAGCAGACCCACGACCTCCTCCTCACCGTCCCGCACTGCATCGCGGACGGCACCACCGCGCTCTCCCTGCTGCGCAGCTGGGTCCGGCTCGCCGCCGCCCCGCAGGCCCCCGGCCCGATACCCGCCGCGCCCGGCCCCGCCCCCGAGCCGTTCGAGGCCCTCTTCCCGGAACGCTTCCGGGTCGGCGCCCCCGCGCCGGCCGGGGCACCGGCGGCCGAGGAGGCGGACACCGCGGCGGCCCCGGAGGCCGTGGGCCGGCTGGAGCCGGAGCGGTTCGTGCCCTTCGACCGGCGTCGCACACGGATGCTGCACCGGTCGCTGAGCAGTGACGTACTGGAGAAGCTCACGCTCGCGAGCAAGCGGGAAGGGGCCACGCTGCACGGTCTGCTGGCCTCGGCGCTGGCCTGCGCGGTGGCCCGCGACGCCGGGGCCGCGCCGCTCGCGCCCTTCGCGGTCGGCTCCCCGGTCGCCCTGCGCGACGAGCTGCGGCGCCCGGTTTCCGAGGACGAGGTCGGCTGCTTCGTGTCGGCGCTGCACTCGGTGGTGCGCCAGCAGCCCGACGACCTGTGGTCGATGGCCCGGTTCATCAACGACGACATCACCACGCGCAAGCAGCTCGGCGAGCAGTACGCGGTGTTCAGCCTGCTCGCCGACCAGGGGCCGTCCGGCGTCGACGACTGCGAACCCTTCGTGCGCCACTTCGAGGAGCACGGGCCCTTCAACTTCTTCGTGTCCAACATCGGGCGGTTCGAGTTCCCCGCCGAACTCGGCGACTGGCAGCTGTCCGAGGCGCAGTTCGTGGGCGGGATCTCGGTCGTGGGCTACTTCGGGTCCTCGGTGACCACCAGCCACGGGCAGCTCTCGTGGAACTTCACCTACATCGACGAGGCCGTCTCCCGGGAGCGCGCCGAGCGCATCGTCGACGACACCGTGGCACGGGTGATCGCGGCGGCGGAGTAGGGACTTTCGTCCGGATCGGGCCGGGCCCGCGGGCCCGGCACCGCACGCCGACAGGCCGCGGCCACCGGGTCCCGCCCGGTGGCCGCGGCCTGTCGTGTGTGCGTCAGCCGAGCTTGAGGGCCAGCTGGACTCCCTGGTGGACCGGGAGCGTGACGGAGAGGTACCCGTTGGCCGGGTCTGCGATGTAGTCGCGGAACTCCTCGTACACCCCGCGGCCGATGTCGAGGTCGACGTCGTCGACGACGACCAGGGCGCCGGGGCGAAGCCGGGGTTCCACGACCTGCAGGATGGGCAGCCGCAGATCGAGCCAGCCGTCGAGCAGCAGCAGGTCGACGGGACCGGGCAGCTCGCGCAGCGTCTCCCGGGCGTCACCGAGCCGCAGATCGACGAGGTCGGCGAGGCCCGCGGCGGCGAAGTTCTCCTTCGCCTTGCGCGCCTTGTCCTGCTGCAGCTCGGTCGTGATCACCTGCCCGCCGTCGTTGTCGCGCACCGCCGCCGCCAGATAGAGCGTCGAGATCCCGAAGGAGGTGCCGAACTCGACGACGGTGCGTGCCCGGACGGCCCGGGTGAGCAGGTAGAGCAGACGCCCGCCCTCCCTGGACACGGACATGATGATGTCCTTCGTGCGTTCCGCCATCTCGGCGGCGCTCATCCCGACGGGGAACTCACCGCCCAGATCCACGCCGGCCGCGGCCCACTCGGCCGCCAGATCCTGCTCGTCCTCCGCTGCCAGCAGCCGCTTCAGGGTTGCCGCGACGGCATCCGATTCCAAGGTGGAAGTCATGGACACAGTGCTCCTCGCTCTTGTGGCCGCGGCCCTCGCCGCACCACCGGTTCAGGGGATCAGGACGGTCTTGCCGGGCAGCTTCCGAGCGGCCAGCTCCTCGTGCACGGTGCGCAGCTCGGCCAGCGGACGGCGCTGGGCCACGTGGATCTCCAGGTCACCGGCGTCCACCTTGGCGACCAGGTCGGCGAGCTGCGCGGCGTCGCTGCGCCCGAAGACCTGGAGGACGCGCACCCCGCGCTCGGTCTCCGTCAGGCCCGGGGGAACGGTGTCGGCGAAGGAGCCGCCGTCCACGACCAGGTCCAGCAGCCGCGCGAGCTCCGGCGGGGCGAGGAACACCAGGTTCAGCACCACGTCGAACCGCTCCCCGGCCAGTGCCTCCGGCAGCGGAGTGGCGGTGTAGTCGATGATCCGTTCGGCGCCGTAGCCCCGGACACGGTCCCGGCTGCCGGCACTGGCCGTCGCCGTCACCGACGCGCCGGCCTGTGCCGCGAGCTGCACGGCGTACCCGCCGACCGCGCCGCCCGCGCCGTTGACGAGGACGCTCTGCCCCGCCGTCAGCCCGACGTGCTCGAACAGCGCCTGCCAGGCGGTCAGCGCGACGGACGGCAGCGCGGCGGCGTCGGCCGGCTCCACCGTGCGCGGGGCGGACGTCAGCACCTCGGCGGGGGCCACGGCGTACTCGGCGGCGGCGCCGGGCCCGTCGATCGGCAGCCAGCCCACCACGGCGTCGCCCACGCTCCACTCGGTCACCCCGTCGCCGACCTCGGTGACGACACCGGAGACGTCGTAGCACGGCACGTGCGGCAGGGCGAGCTTGAACACCTCCCTGACGAAGCCCGCGCGCAGGGACGCGTCGACGGGGTTCACCCCCGCGCCCGAGACCTTCAGCACGACCTGGCCCGCACCCGCCCGGGGGCGGTCCGCCTCCTCATGGACCAGAACATCGGGGTCGCCGTAGGAATGGAAACGCACTGCCTTCATGATCGGCCTCTCTTCAGCATTGCTTTGAACTCGTTATTAGCATCCGAAGTGCCGTGCCTGCCAGATGAGTCAGCGGAATCCGAGCCAATTCCTAGGAGTACTCGAGCGAGTTTTTAAGGGGTGCCCGTAGCGTCGGCCAACGAGGCGAATTTTGGCCTGCGTTGTCGGACGGAACCCGGAATACGGCTGACCGGAAGGGCTCATCATGATGGAATTCCATGCGCTGGGCCCGGTCGAGGTGCTGGTTTCCGGGCGGCAGGTGGATCCGGGGACGCCCAAGCAGCGTGCGCTTCTCGCCCTGCTGGTGAGCCAGGCCGGCCGGACCGTGACGACGGACGTCATCCTCGAAGCCCTCTGGGAGGGCAGCCCGCCGCCGTCGGCGATGACGTCGCTGCAGGCGTACGTGGCCAAGCTGCGCAAGATCCTGGAACCGGGCCGCACGCCGAGGACACCGGCGACGGTCCTGCGCACGTGCCCCGGCGGCTATCTGCTGGAGTCCGGGGGCGCCGACATCGACGTGCACCGGTTCGTCGAGCACGCCGAGGCCGGCAGGCGGGCCCGGGGCCGCGGGGATCTGCGGCAGGCGCTGCGCGAGTTCGACGCCGGGCTCGCGCTGTGGCGGGGCCGGCCCTTCGCGGAGGTGAGCGGTGTCCCCTGTGTCGTGCCCGAGGTGGCGCGGCTCGAGGAGGTGCAGCTGTCCGTCGTGGAGATGCGCTGCGAGATGCTGCTGGCCCTGGGCGCCCATGAGGTGGCCGTGGCCGAACTGAGGGCCTTCGTACAGTCCCACCCGTTGCGGGAGTACGGCTGCGAACTGCTGAGCCTGGCCCTCTACCGGGCGGGCCGGCAGGCCGACGCGCTCCAGGTGCTCCGCGCCGTCCGGGCCAGCCTGTCGGAGGAACTGGGCGTCGACCCCACGCTGCGGCTGCAGCACATGACGCAGCGGATCCTGAACCAGGACCCGGACCTGGACTGGCGAGCGGCATCGGCGCACCCGGCGCGTGCGGCCGTCGAGTCGGCCGGCGCGCTCCAGCGGCACGCCCCCGCTCCGCTGTCGGCGGGCGGCACCGGCACCGCAGAGGACGTCTTCGTCGGCCGTGAGGGAGCGATCAGGCAACTGACCGAGGCCCTGGCCGCGGCGGAGGCGTGCCGCGGCCAGGTGGTGATGGTGACCGGGGAGCCGGGGGCAGGGAAGACCAGCCTGCTGCGGCGGTTCGCCGACCGGTCGGGCGTTCCGGTGTTCTCGGGCACCTGCGCCGAGCACTTCACCGCACCTCCGCTCGCGCCGTGGGCGCAGATCCTCCGCACGGCCCATGCCGCCTTCCCGCACCGGCCGGTGCCGGCGGCGGTGGCCGAGCTGCTGGACGACGCCTCCGGACAGCCGGCGGCCGGTATCCCCCAGCTGTTCGACGCCATCGGCCGGTACCTGACCGGTCTGTCCCGGAACGGAGCACTGGTCGTGACCCTCGACCACGCGCACCGGGCCGACCCGGACTCCCTGCGGATGGTGGTCCATCTGGCGCGGTGCGTGCCCAGGAGCCGGCTCCTGGTGATCGTCTCCTGCCGCTCCGACGAGGCGGCGGTCCTGGCCGACCCCCTGACGGCGCCCTCCGGTGAGCGGCCGCCGCAGATCGAACTGCGGGGCCTGACGCCCCGGGACACCGGGACCCTGGCCGGAGCGATCATCGGCAGCGACGTCGGCGTGCCCACCGTGGAGGGCCTGTGCGAGAGGTCCGGCGGGAACCCGTTCCTGCTGCGCGAGATGATCAAGCTCCTCGCGGGTGAGCAGCGCCCGGACGACTTCCCCGCGGCGCCGGTCCCCGACCCCGTCCGCGAGGTGGTGCTGCGCCGCGTGGGACAACTGCCGCGGCCCTCCGCCGAACTGCTGGCCGTGGCGGCCGTCGCGGGCCGGCACTTCGACATCGAGGTCGTCGCGGACGTGGCGTCGGTCGAGATCGACACGGCGCTCGCGGCGCTCGACAGCGCGATCGCGGCGGGCCTGGTCGACGAGGACGAACGACGCCTCGGCTGGTTCCGCTTCACCGACGACGTGGTGCTCAGGGCGCTGTACGAGACCACGGGGCGGATGCGACGGGGACGGCTCAGGCTGCGCATCGAAGTCGCGGCCGGCCGGGCCTGGACGAGAGAGCGGCCGGCGGCCGAACGGGCCCCGGCCGCGACCTTCCCGAGGACATGACGTGACCGGGCGACGGACTCCGGGCCGGCAACACCCCGTTGAACTCGAAGGGAAAAGCTCCATGACTGCACACGCCACACTCGCCCGGTTCCGGGAGTACATGGTGGGGCCCGCACGGTTCATGAACCTGCTGTCCTGTTTCGAACTCGGTCTGATCGACGAGCTCAGGGAGCACCCCGGGACGAGCGCCGCCGGGCTCGGCGCCGCTGTCGGGGCCAGGCCGGACGCGGTGGAACAACTGCTGAACCTGCCCGTCAAGGAGGGCTTCGTCGCCTACGACGAGGCGTCGGGAACGTACCGCCTCGACGCGCTCGCGGACGTCGCCGACGCCGACCTCGACCGCGTGCTCGCCTTCATGGGCAAGATCAAGGCCACGACGCTGCGGCAGCTGTACTACCTCACCGAGAGCGTGCGCAGCGGCAGCGTCGTCGGGCTGAAGGAGCTCTACGGCTTCGACGGGGACCTCTACGGCGCGATGGCGGTGCACGAGGACCTGCGCGCACCGTGGTCCAAGCTGATGGACTCGGTCACCGACCGCATCGACCCCTGGTTCTTCGACAACGTCGACATCCCGGCCGGCTCGCAGGTGCTCGACCTGGCGGGCCACACCGGCCTCGGCGCGATCCACACCCACCGGTTCAAGGGCTCGCCCGGCATGCGGGTGACCACCTTCGACCTGCCGGACAAGCGCGAGGAATGCCTGCGCAACTTCCGGGAGCACGGTGTGGACGGCACCTCCTCGTTCATCGGAGGGGACGTCTTCGAGGCCGTCCCCTCCGGGTTCGACGTCGTCCTGATCAAGCACTTCCTGAACATGTTCGACAAGGACGACGTGATCAAGATCCTCAACAACGTCCACGCGTCGCTCGCCCCGGGCGGCCAGGTCCACCTCCTGGGGCCGATCTACACCGAGAACATCCAGGACTCCTGGAGCGTCGACTACTACCCGTCCTTCTTCCTCGGCTGCGCCACCGGCCAGGGCGGACCCCAGAAGATGTCGACGTTCCGCGCCTGGCTGGAGGAGGCGGGCTTCACGGTCACCCGGGAGATCGCCCAGGACCCGGCCGAACTGCCCCCGGACGCACTGCCGTTGCAGGGCATCCTCAGCGCGACGAGGAACGGCTGACCGTCCGTCCAGCGATCCGTTTCCACATACTTGGGAGGGTCATGTCCCGCCGCCTGTTCACCTCGGAATCCGTGACCGAGGGACATCCTGACAAAATCGCCGACCAGATCAGCGACACCGTCCTCGACGCGCTGCTGCGCCAGGACCCCGCCGCGCGGGTGGCGGTCGAGACCCTGATCACCACCGGCCAGGTGCACATCGCCGGGGAGGTGGCGACCTCCGCCTACGTGGATATCCCCGGACTGGTCCGGGCGAAGATCCTGGAGATCGGCTACGACTCCTCCGCCAAGGGCTTCGACGGCGCCTCGTGCGGAGTGTCGGTGTCGATCGGCGCGCAGTCCCCCGACATCGCCCAGGGCGTCGACACGGCGTACGAGGCGCGGGCCGGCGACGCCGCGCAGGACGACGAGATCGCCCGCCAGGGCGCCGGCGACCAGGGCCTGATGTTCGGGTACGCGACCGACGAGACCCCCAACCTGATGCCGCTGCCGATCGAGCTCGCCCACCGTCTCTCGCGGCGCCTGACGCAGGTCCGCAAGGACGGCACCGTCCCCTATCTGAGGCCGGACGGAAAGACCCAGGTGACCATCGAGTACCAGGGGAGCCGGCCGGTCCGTCTGGACACCGTGGTGGTCTCCTCGCAGCACGCGAGCAACATCGACCTCGACGCGCTGCTCGGCGCCGACATCCGTACCCACGTCGTCGAGCACGTCCTCGCCGGGCTCGCCGCGGACGACATCAAGGTCGACACGGACGGCTACCGCCTGCTGGTCAATCCCACCGGACGGTTCGAGATCGGCGGCCCGATGGGCGACGCGGGGCTCACCGGCCGGAAGATCATCATCGACACGTACGGGGGCATGGCCCGGCACGGGGGCGGCGCCTTCTCCGGCAAGGACCCGTCCAAGGTGGACCGCTCGGCCGCGTACGCCATGCGCTGGGTGGCCAAGAACGTCGTGGCGGCCGGGCTCGCCACGCGCTGCGAGGTGCAGGTCGCGTACGCGATCGGCAAGGCCGAGCCGGTGGGCCTGTTCGTGGAGACCTTCGGCACCGGCACGGTCGAGGAGGAGCGGATCTCCCGGGCCATCACCGAGGTCTTCGACCTGCGCCCGGCCGCCGTCATCCGCGACCTCGACCTGCTGCGCCCGATCTACGCCCGGACCGCGGCCTACGGCCACTTCGGCCGGGAGCTCCCGGAGTTCACCTGGGAGCGGACCGACCGGGCCGACGCCCTGCGCAGGGCAGTGGAAGCGGGCTGACACGCACCATGGCGAGTGACGGGAGGATCACGATGACGTCGCAGCGGACGGGCCGCGTGCTGATCGTGGGCGCCGGGATCGCCGGCATGGCGGCCACCATCGCCCTGCGGCGCACCGGCGTGCCGGTCGACCTGATCGACGTGGCGCCCGACGGCACGGTGCTCGGCGCGGGACTCACCATCACCGGCCCGACGCTGCGGGCGCTGCGGCAGCTCGGGGTGTACGACGAGGTCGCCGCGCGGGGGTACGTGGGCGAGGGCATCCGGGTGTGCGGCGTCGACGGCACGTACATCCGGGACATCCCGACGCCCATGCCGCCCGGGGCGGGGGTACGCGGCTCCGGCGGCATCGGCCGGCCGACGCTGTACGCGATCCTCTCCTCGCACGTACGGGCCGGCGGGGTGCGCCCGCGCTTCGGGACGTCCGTCGAGAAGATCACGCAGGACGCCGACGGCGTCGACGTCGTCTTCGACGACGGCACCACGGGCCGCTACGCCATGGTGGTCGGAGCGGACGGGATCAACTCGCGCACCCGCCACCAGGTCTTCCCCGACGCCCCCGAACCCGCGTACACGGGCCAGAGCGTGTGGCGCATGTTCGTCCCGCGGCCGCCGGGCGTCGACCACCGGCACTACTTCCTCGGCGGTGAGGTCAAGGTCGGCTGGACACCGGTCTCGGCCACGCGGATGTACCTGTTCACGGTCGAGCGCACACCGCGCAGGTTCCGGGACCCCCGCGAGCTGCCGGCCGGGCTCGCCGCGCTGCTGGAGCCGTACGGCGGGCACGTGGCGGCGTTCCGGGAGTCGATCCGCGAGGACACCGAGATCGCCTACCGCCCGCTGGAGTCGTTCAGCCTGCCCGGACCGTGGCACCGGGGGAGGGTGATCCTCGTCGGAGACGCGGCCCACCCCACCACGCCGCAACTGGCCTCGGGCGCCGGTATCGCGGTCGAGGACGCGCTGGTGCTCGCCGAGGAACTCGCCCGCCACGACGGCGAGGTCCCCGAGGCGTTCGCGGCGTTCACCGCCAGGCACGAGCAGCGGTGCCGGTTCGTGGTCGAGAGCTCCATCGAAATAGGAAGGCTCGAACAGGAACAGGCACCGCCGCAGGAGCAGACCGCCGTCGTCGAACGCGCGCTGGCGAGGCTGATGGAACCGGTCTGAGACCGCCGACCGGCAGGGGAGAGGAGGAACGGAACGGGAATCAGCCGGACAGGGCCGGCAGACCGGGGTCGGCCCGGGGATAGCTGCCGAGCACATACGCGGCATGGCGCCGGGCGAGGGTGGCGACGACGGGGGCGACCGAGGCGTCGTCCACGTGTCCCTCGCACTCCAGCAGGAAGGAGTAGGTGCCGAGGCCCAGGCCACCGGGCCGGGACAGCACCGCGGTCAGGGGTACGCAGGAACGGGCGAACTCCTCCAGCACGGTGTGCAGATGCTGCATCTTGTCGGCCAGCGGCACGACCAGGCTGGTGCGGTCGACACCCGTGGGCGGCGAGCCCGACACGGGCCGGGTCACCTTGACGAAGCGGGTGACCGCGTCCCGCCGGTCCCCGATGTCGGACGCGACGATGTCGAGACCGTAACGCCGGAGCGTGTTCGGGGAGGCGACGGCGGCCCGGCCGTCCGCTGCCGCTCCGCCGACCTCCCGCGCGGCCTGCGCGGTGGAGGTGGCGGTGACGACGGCGGCCCGTGGCAGACGCTCGTTGAGCCAGGTACGGCACTGGGCGTGCGCCACGGGATGCGTGAGCACCTCCCGGACGGCGTCGAGCGTGCCGGCCGGGGGCACGCCGAGCGCGAACTCCACCCGCAGCAGCGTCTCGCCCACGATGCGCAGGTCCCGTCCGGCGGTGAGTGTGTCGACGGACTCGTTGACGGACCCCTCCACCGAGTTCTCCCACGGGATGACGCAGGCCGCCGCCTCGCCACGGCGCACGGCGTTCAGCGCCTGACGTACCGTCGGATACGGCACCGCCGCATCGGGCGGTACGTCGAGCCCTGTCAGAGCTGCTTCGGTGAACGAGCCGGGCGGGCCCAGATAGGCGATGGACATCAGGGGAAACCTCCGGGCTCGATCGGTCAGGCGGCACTCCAGGCCCCGGCGACGGCCACAGCCTGCCGGGGGTTGAGCCGCGGGTCGCACAGTGTGGTGTAGCGCCGGCCGACATCGGCCGACTGGACCTGGCTCCAGACGCATTCGGTGACATCGTCCGGCGTGGTCTCCAGGTGCAGGCCGGACGCGATCCCGCCCGCCCCGGTGACCGCCTGCTGGAAGGCCACTACCTCTTCGATGACGGTCTCCACCGACCGGGTCTTCAGCCCGCCGGACGCCTTGACCGTGTTGCCGTGCATCGGGTCGCACAGCCAGGACACCGGGTGCCCTGCCTCGCGTACCGCCGCGACGAGGCCCGGCAGCCGTGCGGCGACCTGGGCGACTCCCATACGGGCGATCAGCGTCAGCCGGCCCGGCTCGCGGCCCGGATCGAGCCTGTCGCACAGATCCACCAGCTCCGCGGCCGACATGGTGGGGCCGACCTTGCAGGCGACGGGGTTGGCGACCTGCGCGAGCAGCCGGACGTGGGAGCCCGCCGGATCGCGGGTGCGCTCGCCGATCCAGGGCAGATGGGTGGAGGACAGATAGCTCTGGCCGCCCGTCGAGCGGCGCAGCAACGGCCGCTCGTAGTCCAGGACCAGCGCCTCGTGACTGGTCCACACCGGTGCCCCGGTCGGCGGCATCCAGGCTCCGGTGCGCTGGCGCAGCAGGGTGGTGGCACGGTCCGCCGCGTCGTAGCAGGTGAGCATCCGGCCGGGGTCGGCGCGGCGCTCCTCGGGCGTGGCCGCGGGACCGTTGACCAGGTGGCCGCGGTAGACCGGCAGCTCCCGCCCGCCGACGACCTCGGTCGGGGAGCTGCGCGGCTTGGCGAACTGTCCGGCGATGCGGCCGATCCGGATGACCGGCTTGCCGGTGTTGATCTTCATGACGCCGGCCAGCGCGTCGATCAGCCCGATCTTCCGGTTCACCGCCTGCTGCCCGCACTCGGCGGGGTCCTCCGCGCAGTCCCCGGCCTGGATGATCTGGTAGGTGCCGGCGGCCGCCTCGGCCATCAGCATGCGGAGCATCTGGATCTCCTCCCAGCCCACCAGGCCGGGCCGGGCGGCGAGCTCGGTCCGCACGGCGGCCGCGCGTCCCGGGTCCGCCCACACGGGCTGCTGTTCCGCGGCGACGAGCAGGTCCGGGTGGACGCCGGTGGCCGCCAGCGGCGGGAGCCCGCGGTCATGAACGGGTGATGCGACAGGCATCGCGGACATGATCATGCTCCTTGGGTCAGAGGGGAGTCGGTTCCCGGCGGCGGCGCACTCAGGTCGGGACGCAGCGCGGCCGCGGCACCGAGATAGACGTGGTGCATGGCGTCGCGGGGCCGCGGGCTGTGCGCGTGCACCAGAACGCGGACGACGCGCTGCAGGGAACCCGGGACCGCGATCTCGGCGGTGCACAGCAGGGGTACATCGGTCAGGCCCAGCTTCCTGGCCGCGGCCGCCGGGAAGGTGGAGCGCAGGTCGTGGGTGGTGGTGAAGACGATGCTGATCAGGTCCTCGTCACTCAGGTCGTTGCGCCGCAGGATCATCTCGAGGAGTTCGATGGTGGCCGCTTCGATGAGTGCGGGGCTGTCCGAGGCGACCTGAGTGGCACCGCGCACGGCGCGCACGGCAAGCGGGCCCGGTGCGATCACCTGGCTGGTCGAAATCGTCACTGGCTGGCTCCTGTGTCTCCGGGAAAGGGCCGGTACGGCCGGTGATCAGGCGGCCTGCCGGGTCAGCAGGTCGTTCAGGGCGGCGACGGAGCGCGCCTGCGGCAGTTCGTCCAGCGGCAGCACCGTCCGGAACTGCTTCTCCACCTGGGCGACGATCTCGATGAGGTTGAGCGAGTCGGCCTGGTACTCGTCGAAGAGGTCCGCGCTGACGTCGAGCTCGTCGGGACCGAGCGCGAGGATCTCCGCCACGATCGCGCTGACCCGTGCGAGCGAGTTGTCGGTGTCGTTCATCTGGCGTCCTTGTCTTGATGCGGGGCCGGTGAGTCCGGGAGCAGGCTCGCGGAAGAGCGCGAGACGACGAGGATCGAGCCCACGGTGAGGACCGTCCGGCCGTCGGCCGTGCGCGTCTCACCGGTGAACTCGCCCACCTGGCCGGAGTGATGACTGAGCCGTACGTGGTGTTCCAGGACGTCCCCGGGGACGGCCGGCGCGGCGTGGACCAGGTTGCGGATGCCGACCATCAGCGGGATCTCGTCCGGCGGTCCGAGCCCGGCGAGCGACCACAGCAGCGAGACGGCCTGGCCGAACGACTCGAGCAGCAGCACCGACGGATAGGAGAAGCCGTCGATGCCGGCATCCTCGGCCATGTCCCGGTAGCAGTCCTCCCCGCCGGTGACCGCCTTCGTGGCGACGAGCGAGCCGGGCGGCGTGTACTCCCGCACCGTGTCGAGCAGGAGCATGGGCGGGCGCTGGCGGAGCCGGCTGCGGACCTGGCTGTGGTCAAGCACCGGCCACCGCCGGTTCGAGCACGACGGTCAGGTCCGCCGCCATCTGTCCGTCCCCGCGCGTGCCCCGGGCCCGGACGGCGACCTGGTCCTCCGCCGGGCGGGTCACCAGGAGGGAGAGCTCCAGTTCGTCGCCCGGGAGCAGCGGCAGGGCGAAGCGGGCGCGGTCGATACGGCACAGCCGCAGCTCCGCGCCGAGCGCGGCGCCGGCCGCCTGGCGCACCGAGTCGATCAGCAGCACCCCCGGCATGATCGGGAAGCCCGGATAGTGGCCGGTCATCTGCGCGGCGGCCCGCTCCACGGGCACCCGCACCGTGACGCGGGTGCCCTCGGGGCTCTGTTCGGTCAGGGGCGGGCTGTGCAGCGCGTCGAACACCTTCGCCGTTCGGGTCGGGGCGGGCACGGTGCTCCTCAGCCCAGGCCCGGCTCGGACAGCAGGCGCCGCGCGAGCTCTTCCACGTACTCGGTGATCGTCTCGTCGTGGTCGAGGTAGGGGACCACCTCGCGCGTCTTCTCGTACAGGCGCCGGGTCGCCGGCGACAGGCCCTCGATGCCCCGGATGTCGGCCGCCTGGGCGGCGCAGAGCAGTTCGAAGGCGACGACGTGGGCGACGTTCTCCAGGATCTCGGCCGCGCGCCGGGCGGCGACGAAGCCGAAGGACACGATGTCCTGGAAGTCACCGGTCGAGGTGAGCGACTGGATGGAGATGGGCATGGACTTCGCCCTGGTCTCCGCGGTCAGCGAGGCCGTCATGAACTGACCGCCCATCAGCCCCAGGCGCAGGCCCGGGTCCTCCCGGCACAGGAACGCCGGAAGGCCCTCGCTGTTGGTCTTGTCGAGGAAGCGGTCGACGCGGCGGTTGGACAGGTTCATCAGCGTGGTCATGGCGATCGCCAGGTGGTCCATCGCCATGGCCACGTACTGCCCGTGGAAGTGCCCGTTGTGGAACACCTCGGCCTCGTCGGGGTCGACCAGCGGGTTGTCGTTGGACGAGTTGAGCTCGTCCTCGACGACCTGCTCGATCTGGGCGAGGCTGTCCACGACCGGGCCGAGGATCTGCGGGGTGCACCGGACCGAGTAGGCGTCCTCGATGGACTGCGAGCCCGCCTTCGCGGTGTCCCCCATCTCGCCCGAAAGGAGGTGCTCGGTGTCGAGCTCGTCGACCGCCAGGGTCGATTCGGCCAGCGTCTCGTGCAGGAACTTCGCGACCGCCTGCTGCCCCTTGTGCGGCTTGAGCGCGTGGACCCGGGGGTCGAACGGCTTGGTCTTGCCGGCGAGGCCCTCCACGGACAGCGCCGAGACCAGCAGATACGTCTCCAGCAGCCGCCGGGCCCGGGTGATGTTGAGGCTGCCCAGACCGACCATGCCCGACGTGCCGTTGATCAGCGCCAGGCCCTCCTTGAAGCTGAGCTCCATCGGCTCGATGCCGACCCGCTTCAGCGCCTCGGCGCCGGGGAGCACCTCACCGTTCAGCCGCGCCTTCCACTGGCCTATGCAGACCAGGGCGATGGCGGCCAGCGGCCCCAGGTCGCCGCTGGTGCCGAGCGAGCCCTTCTCCGGAACGCACGGGACGACACCCGAGTTGCGGACCGCGATCAGCTTGTCCAGGTTGGTCAGGGAGATCGCCGAGTTGCCCCGGGACAGCGACACGATGCGGGACGTCATGATCGCGCGGACCGTGGTGTCGTCGAGGTGGGCGCCCACATTGGTCGCCACGGCGTTGAGCAGGTTCTCCTGGAGCTGCCGGGCCATCTTGACCGGCACCAGGTAGTTGACGAAACCGCCCATGCTGGTGTTGACGCCGTAGATGACCCGCTCCTCGGCGACGAACTTCTCCAGCGTCCGGCGCGAGGCGTGGACGCGTTCGCGGACCGTGTCGTCGATGGCCACGGGGGTGGCCGAGACCGCGGTGGACGCGACGTCGGCCAGTGGCACCCGCTTGCCGATGGACAAGGTGTAAGTCACGTGTGGCTCCTAAGCGTTCGTAGCGTGTCGTGTGGCCGGTGTCCTCCGAGGGGAGGCCAGCTTCTCTGTGAGCAGGGCGCGGTCGACCTTGCCGTTCACGGTCAGGGGCAGCTCCGCCAAGGTGTGGACCGAGCGCGGCACCATGTAGGCGGGCAGCTGCTGCGCGCAGAACGCGAGCGCCGCGCGGGTGTCGAGCTCACCCGGGCCGTCGAGGACGACGGCCGCCGTCAGCACGTGGTCGCCCGATCGCGGCACCAGGGTGACCGCGGCCGCCGTCACACCGGGCAGGCGGGTCAGGGTGCCCTCGATCTCACCGAGCTCCACCCGGTTTCCGTGGATCTGCACCTGGTAGTCGGCCCGGCCCACGAAGGAGAGGTCGCCCCGGGCGCCCAGGCGGGCCAGGTCGCCCGTCTTGAACACCTTCTGCCCGTGCCGCGGATCGGCCGGGTCGGGCACCAGGACCGCGGCCGTGGCCTCGGGGTTGTTCCAGTAGCCGGTGAACAGCGACGGGCTGCGCAGGTAGATCTCACCGATCCGACCGGGCTCCGTGACGATCTCGCCGCGGTCGTCCACCAGGGTCATCTCGGCGCCCGCGTGGGCGTAACCGATCGACAGCCTGTCCGTGCCGGCCGGCAGCGGATCGGGTACGTCGGTGAAGGAGGCGGCCATCGACTCCGTCGCCCCGTAGCCGTTGACGACGCGGACGCCGGGGAGCATCTCCTGCAGCCGTCGCAGTTCGGGGATCGGGAACTCCTCGCCCGCGAAGACGACCGAGCGCAGGGACCGCAGCTCCTTGAGCAGGTCGGGGTCGTGGCGCAGGACCGGCCGCCACAGCGACGGGACGCCGTGCACCTGGGTGACCTCGGCGTCGCGCAGGAAGCCGGTCATGCGCCGCGGCGAGGAGAGGTCCTCCCGCCGCACCGGGACGAGGGTGGCGCCGCTGCTGAGGGCCACACCGATCCCGAACAGCGCGAAGTCGAACTGGAGCGGCGAGGTGGCGGCCACCCGGTCGCCGGGCCCTGCCAGTTCGTCCGCCCGCATCGCGCGCAGGAACGTCACGATCGACCGGTGGCTCATCACCACGCCCTTGGGGCGGCCGGTCGAACCGGAGGTGAAGACGATGTACGCGGTGTCGGTGGCGAGCACGCCACGGCGCCGGCGCACCCGGCGCTCAGGGGCCCGCTCCACCACTAGGCCGTCCGGGCCGAAGCGGGCGCTGCCCTCCGCCGCCACCCGCTCCCTGGTCGCGAGACCGCCGGCGCGGGCGTGGAGTGCGGGTTCGACCGCGTCCACGATGGTCTGCAGCCGGCTGTCCGGGGTCTGCGGGCTCACCGTCACGAAGGGCAGGCCCAGCATCGAGCAG
>Ga0308176_10000459_pt1 | contig 26102 bp, 41 predicted proteins | sample PhyCR2_3_FD_203890 | JGI IMG/M metagenome (GOLD analysis project Ga0308176, IMG submission 203890) | Soil microbial communities from UC Gill Tract Community Farm, Albany, California, United States - DLSLS.C.R2 | ecosystem: Environmental > Terrestrial > Soil > Agricultural land | place: USA... | reverse complement strand
TCAACTGGCTAATGGAGGAAAATGCTTTATAGGCAGTTTCTTGTACTACATCCAAAGCATCCTCACGATTTCTGACATACAAATATGCCGTTCTGTAAAGGCGATCAGTATGCTCGATCAGCAAGTGTTCAAACGCATCAGAATCACCCTGAATGGCTTTTCTAATTAAATTTAATTCTTCCAACTCTTTTGCCTCCTTTTTCTCATTAGAGAAGGATTTATAAAAAAAAGTTTCAGTTTTTTTCAATATACTATTTAATTGTTTTGGAAGATAGGGGAGCAGAGACGGAGATTGGAAATAATAATAGATCTAAACTAAAGCAGACTTTTGGTGACAATGAACTGTTTGTAATCAAATGCTTGTGAAAAAATTCACTTAAACTAACGGGTGCAAGAGTTGAAGAATGGGGATGCTGCGGCGATCCCTTTTTTGATGGCACTAACGGTAAGTTTAGTGAAAGAAGGAATTGGTGTAACTACGTCAAATTTATGTATTTAAAACATTAATATTCGGAGGTTATGTAGTTGTCAGCAGAACGAAAAACAATGGTTAATTCATTGAAAAAATTAGTTATCCCGACATTAAAAGAAAGAGGCTTTAAAGGTTCATTTCCTCACTTTTATAGAAAATTGGAAAATCAAACGGACTTGTTAATGTTTCAATTTAGTCAGTGGGTAGGTACACTTTACGTTGAAATCTCGAAGTGTCCACTAAACGGCAGTACAGGTTTTCAAGAACAACAAATCCCTGTAAATAAAATAAAGGTGTATCAGGTTGTAGGTAATTCTTTTAATGATAGGAATCGTATTGGACCAGACTTAGGCTTCGAATTCAGTATTAGTAATACTGATGAGGTCGCAAAAAATATTAAAAAGTCTTTAGATGAAGCTGAGGATTGGTGGAAAGAACATCCGAATTGGTGGAATGATTAAGGTGAAACGCATTGAAGTTTCTTCTTCAGCTAACGGGTGCTTTTGTTTCACAACAAACGGGCTGTTTTGCAGTCTTTATTCTTATGGTAAAATATAGGGAAAAAGAGGAGGGGATTATTTGAGAATTTTAACTTTATTGGTATTTTGTATTACTATTTGTTTCGGGTTGCACGACAAATAGTATTAAAACAGTAAAAGAAGAAAAATTTAAAGTCAGTCCCACATTTGAAATGAAAAGTAAAACTGAAGAAGGAAAAAGTATTACTGCTGACTGGATTGGAGAAAAGGGACATTTAGTCATCACTAATAATCCATTTATTGCGGGAAAAACACAAAAATATATGTGGTTGTTTTGGGGAAATCAGAGCAATCTAGTTGGAAAAATTTTTAAGGTGATTGGATCTAATGAAAAAGGTGAGAAGTTAACAGTTATTAAAGGCTACTCACTAGGTGGAGAGAACTGGGATGCACCAGCATCTTCCCCATCTGGTATACAGTTGCCAACAAAAGGCTTATGGAAACTTGACGCTTACGTTGATGAAAAATTATTTGGCACTATCGTAGTTGATGTTAAGGAAAAATAAAAAATACATTAAGGCTTGTGGTTTAAGTTTTACAACAAATGGACTGTTTCGACAGTCCTATTTGTTTTGTTATTCAACTAAAGGTCAGTTTAGTTCAAGAAGGAAATATAAGAATGCAATTAATCTGGAGGATACTTATATGTAGCTATGTGAGTATGATTGATCAATTTCACCTCTTGACCATAAGAAATTCTATAAGTCATTCGGTCCTTCCCTATTGAAACCCAGTGTCCACCATCGGTAGGCTCAATTTCAAAGGTAATGTCCAATATAAAGCCACGGAAACCATTTACTCTTTTTGTTTCAATAACTTCAATTTTCCAGGGAGCAACAGAAGGAGAGAAATCACTAAAAATCTTTGGATAATAATAGTTATGTAAATCTTTATCAATATAAGGGGAAAGTAGGTTCATAAGCATATCCTGTAACCTAAGCTCTTTAGAGTCTTGCGTTGGTTTATCCGATAAGGCAGTTGTTGTTTGAAAACAAAAGATAAGAAAAAGAGATAGGATAAAAGCGATTGGTATCTTCTTCATTTTAAATACACCTCTGTACATTTTAATCTAATTAATTGTATTGTTACCTTTTCCTAATAAGGTATGTGCTTATTGAACTAACGGGTGCTATTCTTCAATAAAGGAGATCGCTTATTTCTTATTCAAGTAAAGGGACAGTTTAGTGGAATAGCATTTATATTGAAACAATATAATTCGGCAAATACCAATTAAAGACAAGGGGTTCAAATATGGTTACGGATATTAGCTTTAAATTCATACCCGATTATGATACGGAGGATTACAATCTCTTTGATTTTTGGGGAAAATTGGATATATTAATTGGCGGTGTATCGTTTTTTAGTAACTATAAATACCGTGAAACTCAGGGACCATTGGGAAATTCCACAATAACAAGAAAGGGATTTGCAGGTTACCTTGATACTTTTCTTTGGGAGTTACCCTTTGTGCCCCAAAAATTATTGGAGCAAGAGACAGTAATTGTTGAGGGTGAAGGAATTGATAAGAGTCTTATTTTTTCCTTGAAGGACAATATGGTTACATTCGCAATCTGTAAAAATCACCCTTGGGAAAAAGGAACAATTTATTACGATGGTGTAAGAGTTTCTCAATCAAAAAAAATTCCACAAAATAACAAAAATATGATCGGATTTGACGGATTTAAACAAGGGTTGAAAAATGGGTTACAAGATTTTATACAAGAACTTATTGAAAAATACCCTAGTATTACTAACGTTGAAAGTTTCATAAACATAAGAAATAAAGTAGACAGTATCAATTAGAATGTTTTTGCTTGTTAAGCTAACGGGTGCAAGATTTTAAGATCATTGGCTGCATCGGCAGCTTTTTTGCGTGTTCCACTAACGGTGCAGGTTAGTTGAACAAGGATTAACCACAATCAGTGTAGAATTCTCAATAATTAGAAGGGGACTGGAGTAAAGTATGCTTAGTTTTTTAATTGAATTAATTGCAGGATTATTCGGATATAGTGACACTTTAAATAGGAAAAAAATTGACCAAAATATTGAACAGTTAAATCAACACGATTGGTTTAAAAAAATTTACGAGGATGAAAAATATCACCGTTTGTTTTTTTTTTAATGGCTAAAGAAATAAAGTATAACCACAATTGCATTACCATACCAGAAATAAAGAAAAAAGTTGATTTTACCGTTTTGACTCCCAAAAAGATTCCTGAAGGTTGGACATTAGATACCAAAACATCCCCTTGGTTAATGCTACATTATATGGACAGCAAGGACACAAAGTTGATGGTCGCTATTGATTTGAGAAAAGGATTTCGGATATCCGATGACGATTTTCCTCATCGTCAGCAAGTTGATATAAACGGAAACAAAGGTTATTTTCAGGAGTGGGAAGAAAGTGGCGAAGTTGATAAAAATGGAGACACCATAACTGGTGGATTACTTAATTGGGTACAAGATGGTACTTATGTAGAAATGAATAGTTCAAGGTTACCTAAAGAAAAAATGTTAGAAATTGCAAGGTCAATGAATTAACATTAATCAAAAGGGTACTTAAGTTGAACAATTGAGTTGCTGCGGCAGCTCCTATTTCTTATTGAACTAACGGGTGCTTATGTTAAAGATGGGGGTTGCAACGTATGGGGACAAAATTACAGTATCCTCGTTCAGGTTTACGGGTAAAGTGTGAACAAGGTGTTAACTCAAATGTAAGACAATCTTGTTTAGATTTTGCTAAATGGTTGAGGTTATATATGGAATTTCCAATAAGAGTTGTTGTGTACCTTAAAAAAGCTCAACAAATAAAAACAAAAGACAGGCTGGAAATGGTTAGTGCCACTTTTTTGGGTCCCTATAATAAAGATGAAGAGCCCTATATAAGAGTGGCAACGGGGGATTTCGAGGAACTACTTTTGGATCGAGGGGAAGAAAATGCTATTTTTGCTATTTTAAATAGTATGGCTCACGAAATCATTCATTACCAACAATGGCTTGAAAATCCAGATTTGGACGAAGAAATAGCAGAAACTGAAGCTGAGCTCGAAGGTACAAGGTTAGTTGATGAATATTTAGGTAATAACTTCATAAATGAAATTATTGAGCATCAGAAAGTTTGGACAATTGAAAGTGAAGATGGCATACCAATTACCACAAGTGATGGAGAAGATTCTATGCCATTTTGGTCATCAGAATTAAGGACTAAGGAAGTTATAAATAACATAGATTTTTATCGTGAATACCATTCTCTTGAAATATCATTGGAGGCTTTTATTAATAACTGGTTACCAAATCTAGAAAAAGATGCACTGGTTGTTGGAGCTAATCTTAAAGGAAAAAGTTTAATTGGTCATAATTGGAATCCAAAAGAGTTACTTGAGCAAATACAAAATGAAAGGACGTTTATTAAGCTATGAAGGGCTTGAATTAAAAGATTGTGAAGAAATATACTTACACTAACGGGTGCATTACTTAATGATCCGGCTGCCATTAAAGGCGGCTTTTTTATTGTACCAACGGTGCAGTATTATTGAATTGAAATTTTTAGTATAAAATTAACCTGTTCAACCATTATTTGGATTATAATTATGTGGAAATTCAAATGAAACGAGGGATATGATTGGAACTTCTATCAATTGAAAAACAATTTGCAGATGCTTTAAAATCCGTTGCTCGAAATTTAGGAATAAAGGAGTATATTCAGCAATCTTCTGAACTTTATCCGTTATTTCAAAGTGCTGCTAAAAGATTTGTGACAGGTGAATCAAGAGAAGATGGATTATCTATTGGTGACTTACTTATCAATAAGGGTTACCGCATTTCGCTGGAATTTATCGGTGAGAATACTACAAACAAAGAGGAGTGTGTTCGAGCTAAAGATGAATTTATAGCGTTGATGAGGGAATGTGGAGATCGTGAAATAAGTTCTCGTATTTCTTTTGATTTATCTCATATAGGTTTATCTGTCGATCCTGAACTTGCCTATCAAAACTTACTAGAGATGGCAAAAGAAGCACAATCTTATAATCTTTCTCTTATGATTAGTATGGAGGAATCGGCTAAAACGGATCAGATACTTTATTTATACAAAAGAGTTGTTGTTGAATATCCTAACGTTGGGGTTACACTTCAAGCTCAACTGCATCGAACACTTGATGACCTTAATGAATTGCTTAATTATCCTGGGGCAATTCGTATTGTTAAAGGAGCATATCAAGAACCAGCAGATATTTGTATCCCTCGTTCAGATGAGTTGGACCAACGTTATTTAGAATTAGTGGATTTATGTGTTAAAGCTGGACATCAGGTTTCAATTGCTTCTCACGATGAAGCAATACATAAACAAATTATCGAACGTGGTTATTCGCATAATCCTTATGTAGAAGTGGAAATGCTGCACGGAATACGTCCCGAACTTTGTAAACAACTTAAAAACAAGGGGTTACCTGTTCGGGTTTATTTAACATATGGTGTGGAGTGGTATCTATACCTTACTCATAGAATAGCAGAATATCCACCAAACATTTATGTTGCAATTACGGATATGATTCGTGGAGAAGGAAACTCTTCTCAATTTTACTAAATTAGAATGCGAAAAAATCAATTGAACTAAAGTGTACGATTCTTCAATAACGAAGGATCGTATTTCTTATTCAGCTAACGAAGCAGAATAGTTTTAGAAGGAATGGTATAATGTTTATTTAAGATAAAATACCAAAAAGTGAGTGAAATTTTATGGGCAAAAGAGTCTTTATTTCTATATTTATCGCTGCAATTCTTTCCGTTATTATTCGTTTCATACTTCGTGCCAATGGTATCCACAATTTTCTTAGCGAAGATTTAGGTGGTCAAGCATTAATATATTTGGTCATTTGTTTATTGATTTTCTTTGTTTTTAAAAAGAAGTCTGAAAGATAAGACTTATGCATTGTTAAAATCTTGTTCAACTAACGGGCAGTTTAGTGGAATAAGAGTTAGAAAAATCACCCACTAGAAAAAGGATTTTTTTCTGTTAGAATTACCTCGAAGAAAGGATGGTTTAATGGTAGTTTTTTTGATGCTAGTGGGCTTTTTCGTTTTAAGTGGAGGAAGTGTTGTATTAAAAAAGAAGTATCATATCACTGGTGAAGAGGACACAAGAAGATGGCGATTAAAAATAAATATGTCATTATCTTTAGTATTTGTTGGTTTGGTTTGATATCAATATTGATGTTAAAAGGAATTTTTAATCAACTTAATGGTTTTGCAGCACTTATTATCCCTACGGAAATATGGCAGGGAATAAAGCAATACCGAAATAATAGGGAAAATCGGATTTATATATTGAATTTTTGGCAATCATTGTGTTTAATAATTTTCGTTGTTGTTTTTACAGTCTATTGGTCATTAATAAAATAAAATTGCACCCTTATTGAACTAACGGGTGCTTTAGTGAAACAAACTAAATGAAAGTTAAAGCATAAGGACGTAGACCATTAACAGGTACAAACCTTTTGAAATAATAATTGGAGAAAATAGATTATGACACTTTTATATGTGGGAATTAGTTGCATTATTGTTGGATTTGGTTTAAGTTCACTTAGTTTTTATGAAGTTAAAGATGGTTTAAAATTTATATTTGAAGAGCGAAGTAAGATAAACAAGGTAGCCTTTTTCTTTACCATATTTGAATATGTAACTGGGATATTTATGTTTGGAATACTACTCATATTGTTTGGCATATTTGCTATAGTAATTAATTTTTTCTGATACTGGCTTGTTTAACTAACGGGTGCTGCTTTACTCTAATAAAGAGTAAAGCCCTTTTTCTTATTGAAGTAACGGGGCAGGTTAGTTGAAGAAGACGTTAGGTGAATATTAACATTGATATTATTCAAGGTTATACTTATGATGGGTTGCTTTAATAAGAATATTGTATTGTTGAAGGGGATTTTTCAATGACAGCTCATTATTTTATCGCTACATTAAAACCTATTCCTGAATATCACACAAGTGAAAATAATTATCCATTTCTAAATGGTGAAGCGTATAAGGAAAGTTTGCCGTTTACCCTCCCTTATGTTTATGAACTTGGAGGTGAAGATATTGAATTTATTACATTCTTGGATTCATTTATGGAAATTGGGGACGTTGTAGAACTATATATATTTGAGGAAGGACGACTGGGTTATCCCTTATCAGATAATTATCCAGAAGAGTCCAGAACAATTAATCTCTTTAAAAAAACTTACAAAGATCAATACGGTGAATATCAATTAGACTCAAAGAAATGGAAAGAAGAGCTTTCAAGACGAACTATTGCATCAAAACGAAGCGTTACCACATTCGTTAAATATTAGTGACCTGCTGTTCTCAAATTTGTTATTGAACTAACGGGTGCGATTCTTCAATAAAGAAGGATCGTTTTTTTCTTATTCAAGTAACGAAGGCTAGTTAGTGGAAGAAGGTATACTACTATCATCCATAGAATACTAATGCATTGCTTATTAATTAAATGGAGTGAAGGGATATGAATTTATTCTTTTCAGTATTATGTATTCTTTGGGGAATTGTGGTTATATTTAACTCCATTTTCAAATTAAAAAGAGAGAATTTTAAAGAAAAGTTTGATTTTTTGGGGCTGGGGACGGTTCTGCGGAGTCTTCAATATTTGAAATTCTATTTAGTTTGGTAACTTTCTTTCCTTGGTGGATTGTAAAAGGATTTGTCATTATTGTTGGTCTTGCTTTTGTGATTATCGGAGTTCTGATTTTTTAAATTGTTTATTCAACTAAAGGGCAGGTTAGTTCAACTATGATAATGAAATAAATGATTAAATTTCCATATTAAAAAATTTCTGGGGTATTGTACAATACTCTTGTTCATAACAAAGAAAAAGTTAGCTTTGACAGATATTAAAGACAAGACTAAAATGGAGTGACTTTTATGACATCCGAAAAAGTCCTGTTTTCTGCATTTATTACTGTAATTCTTACTGTTGTTATTCGTGCTATACTTTGTTCCAATGGCATTCAGCAATTTTTTTAGCGACCATTCAACTGGTGGATTCTTATTTTTTCATTGTGAGACTTTTATTCTTTAAAAGACAGCCTGATAAAAAAGACTTATAGATTGTTTGGGGGTAATAAATTATGAGTCCGTTTATAAATAAATTAATGAACCGAATATTAAGGAATAGAATTAAGCCTCTTTTGTTTATCGTTTTTATACTTTTAATCGCTTATGTAATTCTTTGGTATTATGCATTAAGAGGTGGTAAAGTAAATTATTTCTATAATGGGCTTGGGCAAATCGATATGGGAATAATTTGGTTTTTATTAGGGATTGAAAATCTCCGTAAACAAGAGAATAAAGAGAAAAGGTATTCTATTCTTTGGTTTGTCTTTTCATTAGTTGGGCTGTTCTTGGGGATACAAAACTTGTTTTTTTAAACACAAAACGATAAATGACTAACGAGGTGCTGAATTTTCCTTCTTCAAGTAACGGGGGCATTACCGGAACAACGGTAATGCTTTTTCTCGTTGAACTATCGTGGCAGGTTAGTGCAAGAAGGATTATTTATCTGGTTCAAGGAAAATAATCCTTAATAGGGGTGATAAAGTGGAAACAAATGTTTTATTTTATAAAATTCATAAGGGTACGGTTTCAACTGAGGATTATGTAAATTGGTCTCACAGTCTTTTAGAAAAAAATGTATCATCACCATCCTTAAATATTCTTTCTTCATTTTCATTTGATGATAATCTATTTGAAGTCGAAGTGTATTTTAAAAGAGCATTAGAAGAGTTGACAATTAAAGAACCAACCTTTGAGATATGTGCAAGAGCCTACATAGGTCTTTTAGCAAATAGAATCATAAAAGCTAATAACTATACAAAGATATTTGACTTGGCACATATGATTTTTCAAATTGTTGCTACGGAGTTAGATAGTTCAGATGACCTGTCTGTTTGGTTTGAAATTAGTGAAATGATTGATAGGCTTGATTTTGATGATAAATCTTTTGTGTTGAATGAAGACGATGTAATATCAAGGATAAAGAATGAGGCTCAAATCTTACAGAGATTAAATCATTGATATTCCTTATTGTGCTAACGGGTGCTATAGTTTAAGATTTGGGGCTTCCACCACCATTATCAAATGAATTGAGGATGGAAATTGAAATGAAGAACAATATTTTTAGTTTTACGTCAGCCATAGTTGGAGTTATGGCTCCATTACTTTTATTTGCTGCAATTGAAATAATTGATTACAAGGTAAGTGATATATTACTAATTAGTAGTTTGAGCCTGTATGGTGTTTCTATTGTTTGTACGATTATAGTCGTAAAAAGGAAAGAAAAAAATAAGATAAAGTACATCCCACTAATTATATTAATTCCCTTTACTCTTTATCTATTATTAATTTTATTGGTTTATTCATTAGGGAAATTCATAAATAGGTAGACTAACGGGTACGTTAGCTGAAGATCAGAGCTGTCTTTAAGGCAGCTTTTTTTTATGCAACTATCGGGGCAGTTTAGTTTAATAAGAACAACTGCTAAAATAGCCATAAAAGTGTCCCAAAAAGGGGTTGATAATATGGAGGATTTTCCGTTACTTATTGATATTTTACCTCACTTGTCAAACAGAATTAAAGAATATTTTATCGGTAAATGCAGAATTGACTTGTCAAATCAAGTTGATAATCTTCGAATAAAAGGACTATGTGAATGTGGCGACCCCGATTGTGGTTCATTTTACCTTAATGAATACGTAAAAAACGAGGATAAACTTGAAGGGTTTAATTTTGAAGAGATAGGAACAATCGAAGTTTATAAAGGTAAAATTGGCTTTGTTGAAATTTTCCCTAGTAATTTCGGTTACGAAATACGTTCAACACTAAAGAAAAACAATATATCTTATTGAAGTAACGGGCAGTTTAGTTAAATAAAGAGGATATTCCCAATATATAAAACCCTAAATATATAGTGAAATATTGTTGAATTATTAAAATATAAAAAGGTTGGATTTTTATGTGGTTGGATGTTATTGAGATAGCAGTATTTGTTCTTTTGTTAGGATTGCTTTATCTTCCTTTTAAAATCTTTAAAATTAGTGATAAAACGAGGTACACGGTATATTTAGTTATTTGCATTGCATTTGTTTTCAATATTTTTTTAGACCCAGCCTTTGATAATAAGTTTATTCTTTTGCCAATTTTTTTGACGATTATTGGATTAGGAAAAAGACTTAAACAGTTAAAAAAATAAAACACTATTTGACCTACTTTAACTAAAAAGGGCGATTCTTCAATAATGAAGGAACGATTTGCTTCTTCGACTAACTGGCAGGTTAGCGAAAGAAGGAATACATCATTTTTGTAGAGAATTTAAATGCTTATAGAATCAAAGAAGGTGGGCGACAAATGGAGTTTTTACCAATTGATATTAGCAAACACAAGAAGTATGTTATTCCTTTTCGTAGAGATTCTTTCATTGTTAGTTTTGGTACAGATAAAGATTTTGGTGATAATAACCAGTATCTCGATTGGTTGCAACAACAGTCTTCAAAAAACCCTAATGGCTTTGTGTTAGTTGTTGAAAACAATGTACCAATCGGTCAACTCGAACTAACTATAAAGGAATATGAAGGAAAAGAAATTGGCTATGTCAATCTGTATTACCTTATCCCTGAAAAACGAGGGATGGGTTTAGGTTCTCATATAAATGATTATGCAATTACATTCTTTAAAAACAATAATGTTAGTGAATACCAACTTCGTGTTTCTCCAACGAATAAACAAGCCATTGCATTTTATACGAAAAATGGAATGAAGCAGATTAAAACTGAGATGGATGGTAAAGTTGTTAGAATGTCAGGTAATATTTAAAGATTACAACCTTTTTTATTAAAAGATTGTGAAGTGTTGTACTTACACTAACGGGTGCTTGAGTTTTAGAAAATAAGGCTGTTCCGACAACTTTTTCTTATTCCACTAACGGTCAGTTTGGTTGAATAAGAAAAAAAGGAAACTCTCATAGTATTTCTAGAACTATTAAGGGAAGCCCTTTATAAGGAATTAGGAAAAATTACGGAGGATTATAACCTATGGAAATTTCACTACTGAAGCCATCTAGCATATTAGATTTAGATCAAGTTGATGAAGTAATACATTTCGATATTTATGAAAACCAAAATCAATTTCTCTATACAAAATATCGTTATTTGACAACCGATTTTAGGGGAAACCCAATTTACGAAAGCGATAAATAAATAAGAACAAAATCTCTTTGGTACGCAGATTTGATCAGTGGACATATTGAAGAAATGATACCCTATGGTTCTTATGATATTCAGGAAATTCATATTGCTCAAAATTATGTGTATTTTATCAAAATATTAGACAAAGATGGCGATGGATTATTAGAGGAAGATTATATAACTGGAGCCGAAATTTGGAGGGTGAATAAAATTGGAAGAACTTTGGAGTTCTGTTTTGATTGTAAGGATAAGTACGATCATTTCTCCTTTGAAACAGCAAATGACAATGTAGTTGTGTTTAGGAACGAGGATGAGATAACTGAATTGTTTTTTGTTGATTTATCAAATCATCGAATTGCTGGACTGTTGATTGATGATGGAGATAATAACTATGACTTTAGGTTCGTAACAGACGAGAAGAATAATCCAACACATTTTCTAACAAAAAAGTGGATTTTTGAAGCTGAACCGAGTTCACCAATGCATACATTGAACTGTATAAAATGGACTGAATTAATAACTCAATTAGATTGGACACCATATTACCGAATTTGTTTTACATAAGATGTTAGTAAAAATTGTGAAGAAATGTACTTAAAGTAACTGGGTGCAATAGTTTAAGATTGGGGTTGCTGCGGTCCTTTTCTTGTTCCACTAACTGGCAGTTTAGTTGAAGGAGGATATATTTAGGTTAATGACGAATTTTGTAAGATTAGGATTATCTAGCTAATGGGTTCATTTTTTTAATGTATGGATGCAAATTGAAAATGTGAACAGACAATCGTAAGGGTGCTATCTTATCAAAATAAGAAATGGTGTTTATATGTTAACAGAAGATGAACTAAATTGGATAAGGCAGGTTTTAAGTGCGGATGATTATTCTAAGCTAACAGAAGATGAACTTAATTGGTTAAAGCGGGTTTTAGGTGATGATTATAAATATGACCCTTTTCAATTACCGCCACACTATGTCCGTCTAAAAAAAGCCGATTTTGAACGAAATGAAAATAAAGAAATTGTGAGAAAAGAATTAGATGAAATTAGAAAAAAACTGATGAAATTTTCTCCAAAACAGTTGCTTGAATTAAGAATTAAAAATGAAAGAGAAAGACGAGGTATTTATAATTTTTGTGGTATTTATATCATACATAATTGTGAGAATAATATTTATTACGTTGGACAAGCAGAAAGAGTATTCGACAGGGCTTATATGCACTTTGTTATAGATAAAGGAAATCCTGAAATATATGATGATTATCGTTTAGGTGTTGAATTTAGCATTAGTTTAATCCCTCTAGCGAAAACGTCATTTTCGTCGCTAAACGAGTTAGAGGATAATGCAATAAGGGCTTATGATTCTTTTCCAAATGGTTATAACAGGATGCCAGGTAATTTAATGGATAAACATAATTTCAAAAGTGATAACTACCAAAAGGTCGCAGACCTATTATTAGATAAGATAAAAGGAACAGAATTGCTTTTAAGCCTATCAAATAAGCGTAAGAGGATAATTTACACCGGTAATTTATTATCGGAACTTGGATTGCCAACCAATGCAAATTTTATTATGGGTTTTGCTGACGTGATAAGAGAGTATCATAAGGCTAATAAAAAAATTAATTATAAGAAATGAACAAACTTACTAATTCATTGAAAATGATTTTTCTATATCCTTATTACGCTAACGGGGGCAATAGTTAAATACTTTGATCGCTGCGGCGATTTTTTTCTTGTTCCACTAACGGGACAGTTTAGTTTAACAAGCCTTTGGGAATCAATGGTAAAATAGAAGGTGAATGTGTGGAGAGTGGCACTACTGAAGGTTTTGTTGGAGTCAATACGAATAATGCAAAATTACAGCGAATATACTCGTGATTTAATAAATAATAAGGTAGTGATCATTAATGGATGATGAATTAAAGCAGGTAATACAAAAACTAAGTTGCAGTAAAGCCAAAAGCCTATTGTTACATATGATGTATCGATTAAAAACTATAAAAGAATCGAATGATTCACAAGATGAGATGATAGAAAAACTATATTTTTTACACGATAAAATCCTCGATGTATTAAAAAACGAAAATCACTCTCAAAGAGAATATGAAGCCGTACATATTGTATGTGGAGAATCTGCTGCGGGCTCTCTAAAGGTAGGTTTAGGTCGTGAGAATAAGGTAATTGGCTTTCCTGATTTCTTTGCTGTAGGTCCAATTTGGGAGCTTCATAAAGAGGTTGGGCGTAACCGTAGATATGAATGGTTGAGAGATCATTTGAATTATCAAGATGATTTTATTGAAGAAGAGTATGAACGTAGGTTTCTAAACACTCTTTCAGAAATTGATGCAATACTTGATCAAGTCCCAATTGTCATCTGGAATGCAGAAAATGCAAATGAACAAACAGGAGTACGCTATCTATTGTACTTGCTTAAAGAAAAAACGAATCCTATTTATCTTATGAATACAACAATTGCTTACCAGGAATTATTTAATACAAGTGAGTATCAGTATTTTTATTTCCATACGGGCGAGGTAATGCCTGAGAAATTAAAAGCTATTTATCAAAAGAAATTATCTAAGCCTTTAACTGTTCAGGAAAGAACACAATTTGAAAAAGAATGGCTATCCCTATCCGATTCTAAAGGGGTAGTTAGAATTTGGGATAGTAATAAAATTAAAACTGTAAATGAAGATTATTTCGATGAAATGATTGTTACCGCTGCCCAACATTTACATTCTAAACAAAAAGAAAAGGAATTTATGAAATCAGGAAGGATAATCGGAGAAGTGCTTGGTAACATAGATAATAATGTAGGTGATGCCTTTTTAGAATTTAGATTGAGGAGCCTAATATATAAGGGTATCTTTGAAATTAAGGGAATCCCTAAAGGTATGAGGTATTACAGCGTGAAATTAAGGTAAAAGCTGACTGCAAAACGAATCTTGATGTTTCATATCTATACTAACGAATGCATTACTTCAATTATGAAGTAGTGCTATTTTCTTATTTAATTGATTTGTGTGTTTGTGAAGGATGACACTTAAACTAAAGGGTGCTTGAATTCAAGATGGTGTTCCGGCGGAAAGGAACCTAATGATCGCTGCGGCGGTCCTTTTTTATTATTGAAGTAACGGGCAGGTTAGCGGAAGAAGGAACTATTATGTTTTGGGGAATTTTGGTATCCTAAAATTAATGTTTCTGAATGAAATGAGTTGATTAAAGTGAATGAGTTTAAAATTGCTGGTAAACAGGGATTCATACAAATTGAGTTAGAAGAAGTGTATGGTTTTCCCAATGAAACAAGTTATTTGGGTGGTTATGATGTTAAAGGCAAAATCGCCATTAAGAGTGGAAATTATTACGTTAAAGATGCTGAAATATGGTTTTCCACTGGTCAGGTATATCGGTTCTTCATTGAGTTGCAGAAATGTTATAACGAATTAAAAGGTAGTGTTACCTTTTCAGAATCAGAGAATAATCTGCAAATCGAATTAAAATTTAATAGGTTTGGTCAGATAAACATTCAAGGATATTTTCAAGAAGTGGCACACCAAGAGAATATTTTACATTTTGAGTTTGAAAGTGAACAAAGTTATTTAACCGCAACATTAAGCCAGTTGAATAATATTGTTGACCAGTATGGCGACTTAAAAGGTAAAAAATAAGTAATTCCTTATTGTGCTAACGGGTGCTTGAGTTTAAGATCAGAGCTGTCATTAAGGCAGCTTTTTCTTGTTGAACTAACGAAGCAGGTTATTGGAAGAGGTAATGAAGGGATTTTTGTTGTAATACATTGGTTATAAACAATAATTTTTTGGGGTGAATCAATGAGAAAGATTCCAAGTTTATTAATTATTATTTTCCTTTTGATTGTTACTGCTTGTGGAGGTCCTTTTTCATCAACATCTTCCGACTTGTATGTAGTTAAAAAAGCCCATTCAAAGGATTATAAAAAAGCCTGGATAATAGCATTTGACCCCAACAGTGATTCAGGTAAGAAGGAAATAAAAATAATGGTCAAAGAACCAATGGTTTGGAATTTGATCGAAATTAATAAAACGTATTTTACAAGTTACTCTAAGGAAGGAGATAATCCTTGGATTTTAGAGCAAATTGAACATCTTGGTGACAATGATACTATAAGATGATTACACTTTAGTAAGTTTAATTGAACTAACGAGAGCAAGAGTTAAAGATGGGGACGTTGCGGCGATCCTCATTTTCTTGTTGAACTAACGAAGCAGGTTTGTGGAAGAAGGTTTATTTTTACATATCTAGAATAAGTATTATCATTATAAGAAAGTGGGTGTATAGATGATGTTTCATCAAAACGAATATGAATGGGTTCGTCAGACACGATTAACGCTGCTAGACTATTGTAAGGAACTTAATCAAAATGATTTTACTCGCCAAAATGGATACGGTTGGGAAAGTGTGCGAGACTCATTGGTTCACATAGCAGATTGTTATATTGCGTGGCTCGGCTCATTTGTTTTATTAAAAACAAAGAAGCCACTTACACCAAAGGATGAACGACAGAAATTGAAACTGGACGATATAAAAATACGCTTTGAACAGGTTGATTCTTTTGTAAATGAGGTATTTGAATTACACGGAAAGCAATTATCTGAGCCAATTCAAAGAAAGATTCCTTGGAGAGATGAAACAGAAATTATAACATTTACCATTGGTAAATTAATAATGCATACTATAACTCACGAATTTCACCACAAGGGACAAATTGTAGCAATGATACGTCAGATGGGTTATGAACCTCCAAATACAGATGTATTAGGAACTAACGATTAATATATGTAAGAGAAAATAGATTTCTTTACCTTTTTCTATTAACAGGTACAAGGGTAAAGTTCAGCTGCCTATTCAGGTGGCTTTTCTTATTGAACTAACGAGCAGGTTTGTTGAACAAGGAATTAGATAATTATGCTAATATTAGACTTAAGTTAGGGGGAGAAAATGTGGATGACAAATTAATGGAAATGCCTTTTCCAGAACTTATCTCAAAATTAGCGGTAGCACCTGTATTTATGGTAGTGGTAATATTGGCTATTTTAAATGTAATACTAAATAGAAAAGATAAAGGATGTTTAAATTTTTTAACGATAATAGGTTCTTGGATATATATTTGTATATATGTATTAGCACTGTGTTTCTTTATCTTTGGAAAATAAATAGCTATTCAACTAACGGGTGCAAGAGTTAGAGAACAGAGTTGTCTTTGAGGCAGCTTTTTCTTGTTGAACTAACAGAGCAGGTTACTTGAATAAGGATAATTGTAAATGCTTCGGGTAAAATACCCCTAAATATTATATTAGGGAGAAGTAAAAATGAACCAAAGGTTTTCTCTTTTATTACTTATGTTCAGTATCATAATTTTTGGAATAAACAACGTAACTGTATTTGCCAATTCAAATGGAGAAGTAAAGCCTTCTAAAAGCGTATGTATACAAGAATTTGAAAAGAAAAGTAAAGAGTTTGATAAAAAGGTGTTAAAGGATATTGTTAAGAGCTATAACCTAGATATATCAGATTATCAAGAATTTACCCACGATGACTTAAATTTAAAAGTAGGGGATAACCTTGATGATCATTCTGACAAAATATCATTACAGCATCTATTTGTAGGCTCCAGCATAGGTTCAAGGAGATTATTCTTAGATAGTGGTTTGGAAGGTACAAAGGGATATTTCGTTTATAAAAGAATAGATGGAAACAATGTATTAAAGGAATTGCATAAAATGGGTAAAGTTTGGGTTGTAATGTCGGAAAATGAAAAGCAATCAGTTAGGTATCGACTAAAGCCTTTTAATTGGGATAAATGTAAGGGGAATTAACAAATTATATCTTTATTTCTTCTTCAACGGGTGCGATTCTTCAATTAAGAAGGATCGTTTTTTGCTTATTCAAGTAACGGGGCAGGTTAGCACAAGAAGGAAAATGTTGAAATTGTGGTGAATTTAATTAGTACCATTATTAAAAAGGAATGTGCTTTGTATGAATAATTTATTTGAAAATTACGGGAATTATCAGATAAAAGAAATTTATGGAGAACAATATAAAAAGTTTATTCCATTTGCTTTAGAGAAGAGTGATTATTTCATCCTTGTAAAAAGGATTGATATGCCTTGTGATGATACAATCGATGAGTTATTAGAGAAATTAGAACCCTATCTGATAAATGTTTATAAACAAAAAAGTTGGGCGAACACACAACTTAGAGATAGTAGTGCCTTTGTGTTTTACTATCATTCTTATATGGAGTGTGGGTCCATATTATTGGAATATGCTGATAATATGTTTGATTGGCAGCAGCCAAGATTGTTGGAGGATTTATCTTTTTATAAAGAAGAAAATAAATTATGGGTATCGAATACTGCACACGAAGAAGAACTTTATATGGAAAAGGTTAGCAATGAAGAAAAAAGCGAATTAAGAATGATGGGTATTAGATTGAAAAATATAAGAGGATGACATTCTTGTTCAACTAACGGGTGCTTTTGTTAACAATCGGGTTGCTGCGGCAGCCCCTTTTTCTTATTCATCTAAAGGGCAGGTCGGCTGAACAAAGAATTTTGATAAGTAACAAGGATGGATAGTATTGGATATGCATAAACTTATACCAGGCACCAAAAGTACAAGGAGTGGAACTCAAGTGAGAAAAATTTTATGGGCTACGGTAAGCTGTGTTGTTGTGTTAAGTGGACTAGTTGTTTTTGAACATACTCCAAAAGCTGAGGCTAGCATTTCCACTCAAAATGATAAATTAGATTCACTTAAAACTTACAAACAAAAAGCTAAATTTATTTTTTTAGTAGAAGAAAAACTTAAAGAAGAAGGGTATAACTCAACTTTAGTTAGAATGCTCTATGCTAGCCAAGATACAGATAAAAGAGAAATTACCATTGAAATTTCAGAAAGTGAATATAAGGGAAAGCAAACCAAAGACAAAATAAATAAAGTTATTAATCATATTGCTGAAGTAAATAAACTCGGTTCAATTGTAGTCCACGTTAAAATAATAAAAGGGATAAGCTGACCAGCTTATCTTTTTTTTATCCTGAAACTTAACATTGATGGAAGTAATACTTTTTTTCTTGCTATTCAAATAAATAGCAAGGGTAAGATTGTGAGGAAATGTACTTAAAGTAACGGGGGCTTGAGTTTACGACAGAGCTGTCATCGAGGCAGCTCTTTCTTGTTGAACTAAATGGTCAGGTTAGTTCAAGAAAAGATAGGGGGTAATTCCCAATATCTTTGGTGGCAAAAATCGATTATTATAGAGTAAAAATGAATCTTAAGGCGGTTTAGTTAATTTGAAAAAATGGGAAAATGTAGCTAGAGGTATTTCTTTTGTGTTAATATTTATTTTCCTTCGAATACTTGATAAATCGTTTTTGCTGGAAACGTTGTATGCTATTATATTATTTTTGGGTGTTCCGTTTATTTTATCTAAAATCAATATCCTTCAGAAGCCAGTAACAAATAAAATTGGCTGGTTAGTCTTAATTGCATCGTTTATCTTCATAGAAGTATTGTCTTATTTATTTTAAAGAACTAAATTTTGATGATTTTGGTAAATGTGAAATGGTTCAAGATCAATAAAAATAAAATTATAACCTTGTTCAACTAACGGGTGCATTACTTTAAGTTCCAGCTGCCAATTCGGTGGCTTTTTTGTTCTTTAACAATCGTGTCAGGATAGTTAAAGTACCTTACCCCGTTGTTTTAGATGGTAATTTCGTTATAAAATCAAATATTATATGTGTGTCGGGAGGTTTAATATGGTTGATAATGAAAATTCGCCTTTAGATATTGGGATAGTTAAAATTCATCTTCCTGACGCAATTAATCCCAGTTTTATGATTGCACAAAGTCTGGGTGAGGAATTTGGTTTAGAAACCAATTATGAAGCTGAAGAAAAATTACGCAATAGTTTAAAAAGCAAGGATAGAGTCGTTTATAAAAAAATAAAAATCGACGCTGAATCTGGCTGTGTTTTTATAAATGCAAATTCAAAACAAGGTAATAGTATTCTCGAAGTGGCAATTATCATTAATGAATTGGCGATACAACCATTTCGTCAAGAACTAACTTTTGAACATATAGAAGAGGCAAGAAAAGTTCTGACAACCTGGAAACGTCCTAAACCACAAAAATGGAAAGAAGGTGATATATTTGCCATTCCATTATCGGATAAGACATTTGGATATGGACAGGTATTATGGCATCAGAATAAAAAATCATCGGTTACCTGTGCTATATTCGATCGTCAGAGTATAGAAATTAAAGCAAAAGAGGATATTGTTCAATCAAACGTTATATCAGTTATGACAGTTAAAAATTTATTTGATTTAAACAATGGCAAATGGAAAGTAATAGGTAATCATTCATTGGTGATAGAAAAATCAAATTTCCCTATGGAACATAGTGACAACCCTGGAATCAATTTTAAGATTTATCAAGAATCTACACTTAGTGATTTTATTGAAGCATATTTTAGGATAAAACCGTGGAACCATTTACCTTTTAAAGATAGCTTTATGGATACACTTCTTTTACCAGGTGTGGTCCGACCTGATAATGTTATTATCCTGACGAAAGAACAAAAGAAATTATACTGAAAGATTTCTTAAACGAGTGCTTTACTTGAAGCTCTGAAAGAACTTTAATAAGTCTTTTCCTATAAGTTTGTGAAACATTGTACTTAAACTATCGGGTGCTTTCCTTAAAGAAGGAGAGGTGCTCTTTTTTGTTGAAGTATATAAGCAGGATAGTGGAAAATGTTTTGGTAAGGGCTTATGAAATGTGAAAGTTTAGGATTATATATATTGTTAAATATTACCTCTTCAAAAGTTGTGAACCAATTCCAAAGGAGATTGATTATGTCCGATTTTGAGGAATACATAAAAAAGAAACTAGAAGAGAATAAAGAGATGATTGGGCAATTGCCTTACTCAAGCGACCAATTAAGGGAAATTTATCGACAAGAGTACGAATACAAAAAGAATCCTCCAGCACTAGAGTTGAATCCAGAAGGGCAGGCAATAAATCGTGAACAAGTTGAATTTTACTTACCTGAAAAATGGGAAATGCCTCGGGAAGGTAAGCTTCTTTATGACGATGAAGAACTGCTAAATGCATTGAAATTAATTATCTTTAACATAGGTGTAAAAAAACTTTGGATGTAATCCCACAGGATTTTATTAAGCAATATCTTAATGGGATTAATACCAATTCCTTCGGGAACAACCAGAAAATTTGATATCCACGGTCCACTTGATGACCTAATTAAAGCCGAAGAAGTTATTGAAGCAAAAGATTGGGATACAAAGGAGAGTATAAATGCCGATTAGAAATTCAACTGACGGGTGCTTAATTGAATAAGAAAACTAAAAGACTGCTGAAGAGTGGTCTTTCTCTTTTTACTTACATATGGAACGTTTGTTCACGTATAATAATACTGAGGTGATTAATATGGCGATACGTGACCGAGGTAAAATTAAATGGGCTGCGGCTTATCTCCAACCCGAACAAGCAAAGATGCAGCGAGATTTTTGGCTCGACATTGAACGAATAAGGAAGCCTATTATTGACGAGCATCAAGCGGAGGAATTCGACCTGCGTATAATTTACTCGATGGAATATAACCATTCGGTAAAACTGACGGTATGGGATGACGGATTTATTCACGACATTAATGGTCGAGTTCATTATGTGGATCCTATTACACATAAGCTGCATATTGAGGTGAAGCCTGGAGAATTTGAGCGGGTGGCATTCGATAGTTTTGTTGGAGTCAAGGTAGTAGATTAAGATGACATTAAGCATTGCGTCAGCCTTATATGGGTTGGCGTTCTGTATTAAACTAACGGTAGCAGTTTAGTTTAACAAGGAGTGAAACCTTTTTTGTGGGTTAATGTGGCAATAAATGAATCGAAACTGCATTGGTTCCGGGTAACGTATAACAAGAAACCCTAAAAAAGGATTTGAGGAAATTTGGCACAGTATTTCTCTTTATTAATTTTATCATTCGTATTTTTTGTTGGGATGTCGGCTTATCTTTGGCATATTTTTAAAAAGAAAAAGAACAATGATGATTCATATAAGATAGAAATCAAGAATATTCTTGTCTTGGTATTTTTTATTCTTCTATCTGGGCTCTATTTGTTTACTCTTTGTTGGATTTGCCAAACGTGTTGGCTAATAAAACGGAACAATATAAAGGGAACTGTGATGTTTGGATATTTGAAAGTGCAAGGGGAGGACATACTTCGGTGGAATTTGAAAACCATAACATAATGTTTCCTGAAAATTATCAAGGGGCAAAGGAAGGTAGCTACTATTGTGAAGTAGAATATTATCCTCGCACTGAACAAGGAAAGTCATTAAAACTTTATTAATCAAAGGGTGGAAATTTAATAAATTCAAAATAGGTTTCCTCTTCATCCATCGGGTGTAAGAGTGTAAGAACTGTGGCTGCTACGGCAGCTTTTTTTGCTTGGTCCACAAACGAAGTAGAATAGTTTAATAAGGAATGGGTACTATGAAAAGGAATAAAAAGTAGTGAGTCGAAATGAGTTTGGCTTCCTACATTGGATGTAATATAGAAATACCGAATAATGATGAAGAATATACAGAGGATTTTTTTTATGTTGGCAGTTGTTTTGCGGGCGAGGATGAACTGCTAAATGTAAAGAAATATCAATTTACTACGCCATATGTATATGAAGTATCTAGTCATTGGGGTATTAAGATTTCTAAATATACGACTCCAGAAATCTGTTCAGAATCGAAACAGAAGCTAATAGAACTATGTAAAATTATGGACAGTTATCTTGAAAAAGGCGATTTTTTTGAACTATATAGTTGTTGGGTAGGAGAAGAAGCTGAAAGCCGAGAAGGTGAGATAACGCTCCAAATCAATAACTTTGATATTGACCAGATAGAGATCTCTAAAAAAATGTTAGTTAGATTTGAAAAATCAAATTTTTTCTCCAACTAATGGGTAGCTTTACTTCAATAAGGAGTAAGGCTTTTATCTTGTTCAACTAAAGGGCAGGTTTGTTGAAGAAGGTATTTGTATTTTCTTCCAGAATATAATGTTTATTAGACATTATAGGGGGAATACAAATGGGTTTCTATTGGGTGGGCTTTATTTTTTGGTTTCTAATTGTTGCTTCATTCTTATTATTAATAACGGGGTTATGGAAAAAATCTTGGAAAGTTTTAATATGCAGTGGAATTTTCATCATTTTACCGTCACTATATTTTGGTGGTGCAGAGAATTGGTTTAGACTACTTGTTCTTTTTCCTCTGATTCCTTTTGTGCTTGCATTTTATATAAAAAAAAGAGTTTAGCCCCTTTATGAATCCCATTGGTAAAAAACTGAAACGATTTTATTAAGCAAGAATTAGATAGTATGCTAATTGAGACAATGCCTAAAAAGCATTGCCTTTTTTCTGTAGTATTGAGGTAGATTGTGAACAATTGTACTTAAGCTAACGGGTGCGATGCTTTAACAAGGCATCGCTTTTCTTGTTCAGCTAACGAAGCAGTTTAGTTTAAGAATCATATTTGTTAAACTTAAGGAAAAGGAAGAAAAGTTGAGGTAAGAAAAATGTATGAATTTAAAGATGAGTTCGAGAGAAAAGAAAAAAAATTTAAGATATACATTTTTTTATTTGTTATCTCTGTTTTAATAAATACATTCATTGATTTCGATGATTTGGGAATTAAAAGGGAAGTTTATAGCCTCCTATTTTTTTGTTTTATTCTTTATTTTGGACTACGAAGGAAGTTATGGGCTGAAGTTATCATTAAATTTTTCGTTTGGCTAAATATCATTTTATTGTTCCTCATTATAATTGTTAAGGTTTTAGGATTATAGTAAAAAATAATGGTTCTGCAACTAACGGGTGCGGTTCTTGAAGAAGGAGAATAGCTTTTTTAGTTGAACTCCGAAGATGTATCCTACAAACTAATATAAAATAAAACGGGTAACGTTGATTTTAATGTCAATGTATTTTCAAATCTTAATAGTAGGTATCTTAATATTCTTGTCCGTATTCTTAAAGGATAAAGTTAATTGGAGGAAACATCTACTTAGATTAGTTTTTTTTGTTGTTGGCTTATCAATATTTTATTTTATATTGAATGTATTAATAGACAGACTATTGCACTAACGGGGGCAATAGTTAAAGATGGAGATCGCTGCGGCGATCTTTTTGCTTATTGTACTAATGGGCAGGATAGTTCAACAAGGATTTCGAATTTTGCTTATTGAATTTAATAATTGAACCAGATACATATCAATGCTTGGAGGTGGTTAAGTGCCTGAAATTGAATCAGCATTATCTATATGCTTTTACGATGAAAATAATGACGAGGTTTTACTTACAGAGATAAGTGAGGGACTACATTATCATATATTCGAAGCCAATATACATCCAGGAAAGTGGGGTATACTCAGTAAGATAAGAGATAGGTATGGTAAGACTGTATCTTTTAATAGACCTCAAATTGAAGAGTTTATAAAGAAACTTCAAAAAATTAAAGTGTTTATACCGCAAATTTACGAAAAGGAAATTGATGAAATAATAAAAGTCTTAAACAATGAACACATTCAGAACATCATTATTTATGGAGATTAAGCTATTCAACTAACGGGGTGCAAGAGTTGAAGATCCAATCTGCCAAAAATTCTTGGTGGCTTTTTCTTTTTCAGCTAACTGGCAAAATACTTCAATAAGATTTATTTCCTTTGTATGATGGGAATATTAAGAAGTTAAAATTTGAGGTGATACGGTGTCAGTAAAAGGTCTTAATCATTTTTTATTTTCAGTGTCTAATTTAGTGGATTCGATTGAGTTTTATAAAAGTGTGTTTGATGCAAAGTTGTTAGTTAAGGGTAGAAGCACTGCCTATTTTGATCTAAATGGGTTTTGGCTTGCTCTAAATGAAGAAAAAGATATTCCTCGTAATGAAATTAGCCAATCATACACACATATAGCTTTTTCAATAGAAGAAGCAGAATTTGATAATATGTACCATAAACTCAAGGAATTGAATGTAAACATCCTATCAGGTCGTCCAAGAGACGAAAGAGATAAAAAGTCTATTTATTTTACTGACCCAGATGGTCATAAGTTTGAATTTCATTCAGGTACTTTACAAGACAGGCTGGATTATTACAAAAAGGAAAAAACACATATGAAGTTTTACAATTAGATGATTTCCTTGTTCAAGAACAGGTTTCTTTGGAGAGATTGTGAAAGATTGTACTTAAAGTAACGGGGGCAAGAGTTTAACAACAGGCTGCCACGCAAGGCGGCTTTTCCTTATTGAGCTATAGGATTAATATATACAGTATGATTATTGACCGTATCCATCGTAAATAATGAAACAAAAACAGCCATTTTTCTTACTTTGCTTACTTAATATATTCAGAAAGTAAATATAGTTTTCAACGTAAAGACATATCAGTACCTGATACAGAAAACAATCTTTATAATTTCTTTATTAATTCATTATCTATTTGTTTATATTTTTTGGATATACTTCTCCCAACGATTAATAAGGGGGAGTTGGATGGGTATGTCAAAGTTGAAAGTCAAAAATATTACAAAAACATATTTTGGAGAACGCGATAACCAAGTACAGGCATTAAAAGGTATTGACTTAGAGTTTAAAAAAGGTGAACTAACAATTATTATGGGTGCAAGCGGGTCGGGAAAATCGACTTTTTTGAATATAATAGGGGGTCTGGACCACCCCTCAACCGGTAGTCTTTATATAGACGGCAGTGAGGTTAAATACTTTTATAAAGAACCGCAGGCTTCATTATATCGTCGGCAAAAAATAGGTTTTGTATTTCAATTCTTTAATCTTCTTTCAGGCCTTACCGTCTATGAAAATGTTTCTCTTCCACTTTTATTGAAAGGTGAGCCGTTGAGGACAGTAAAAGGTGAAACGGAAAAAATATTAAAATTGACTGGATTATATGAAAGAAAAAACCACCTACCCTCACAATTGTCAGGTGGGCAACAGCAACGTGTAGCCTTAGCAAGAGCTTTAATCCACAAACCGGCGATTTTACTTGCAGATGAACCAACGGGAAATCTTGATTCAAAAACCACGGAAGATATGATGAGATTAATAATCAAAATGCGGGATGAATTGCAACAGACCATTATTTTAGTAACACACGACCCTTTTGTAGCGAAATATGGTGATCGCATTTTAATGTTCAGAGATGGACAGGTAAAGAGCGAGTATACTGAAAACCAAAAATCTAGGGATATAAAATTGAAAGATATAACGGAGTTATTACGTAAATCTTCAGAGGAGGTTTACGAATGAGGAGGTATATCTTTCAATTAGCAGTTAAACTATTATGGAGAAGCAATCAAAAATCGCTGTTTGCATTAATGGCAGTTGCACTTGGAGTCAGTTTACTGGTTAGCATTTTTATCATCTATGAAAAAATGGAACAATCCATCCAGCAAGATTTAGTCCAGCGTTACGGAAATACCGATATTCTTGTTGGATACCGCACCAATAAATTGCTTCAAGGGGATCAAATCAAGGGAATTAGGGAAACAAGTGGTATAAATAATTCATCAAAGGTATTAGTAAATCCTCATAAATTCTCGACAGAATACAACGGTTTATGGAATGGTATTTATTATGTAGGAGTAGATAATAGTGAACTTTCCAAGAAATATTATAAATTTCGGGACAATTTAAACCAAAACGAGGTGGTACTTTCTCAAAAGTTAGCCACTAAATTACACGCTGAAATAGGTAAAGAGGTTAAAATTGGATTTCCA
>Ga0308176_10000458_pt1 | contig 26120 bp, 25 predicted proteins | sample PhyCR2_3_FD_203890 | JGI IMG/M metagenome (GOLD analysis project Ga0308176, IMG submission 203890) | Soil microbial communities from UC Gill Tract Community Farm, Albany, California, United States - DLSLS.C.R2 | ecosystem: Environmental > Terrestrial > Soil > Agricultural land | place: USA... | reverse complement strand
GGACCATCGCCTCCTCGTCGCCGAAGAGGAACTCGGCCAGGGTGCGGGCGAGCTCGGTCTTGCCGACCCCGGAGGGGCCGAGGAAGATGAACGAGCCGGCCGGCCGCTTCGGGTCCTTGATCCCGGCGCGGGAGCGGCGGATCGCTTTCGAGACGGCGGTGATCGCGACCTCCTGGCCGATCACCCGCTTGTGGAGTTCCTCCTCCATGCGGATCAGTTTCTTGGTCTCGGCCTCGGTCAGCTTGAAGACCGGGATCCCGGTCCACATCGAGACGATGTCGGCGATCTCCTCCTCGCCGACCTCGGGCCGCTCGCCGTTCTCGCCGTCGGCCCACTCGTCTTCGAGCTGGCGCTTGCGGGTCGTCAGCTGGCGCTCGGTGTCGCGCAGGTTGGCGGCCTTTTCGAACTCCTGGGCCTCGATCGCGGCCTCCTTGTCGCGCCGCGTCTTCTCGATTTCCTCCTCGAGGTCGCGGTAGACCGGCGGCGTGCTCATCGACTTGATCCGCATCCGCGAGCCGGCCTCGTCGATCAGGTCGATCGCCTTGTCGGGCAGGAAGCGGTCGGAGATGTAGCGGTCAGCCAGCTCGGCCGCGGCTTCCAGCGCGTCGTCGCGGATCGTTACCCGGTGGTGCTGTTCGTAGCGCTCGCGCAGGCCTTCGAGGATCTTCACCGTGTCCTCGGGGGAGGGCTGGTCGACCCGGATCTGCGCGAAGCGCCGCTCCAGCGCCGAGTCGCGCTCGAGGTACTTGCGGTACTCGTCGAGCGTGGTGGCGCCGATCGTCTGCAGCTCGCCACGGGCCAGGGCCGGCTTCAGGATCGAGGCGGCGTCGATCGCGCCCTCGGCGGCGCCAGCGCCGACCAAGTTGTGGAGCTCGTCGATGAAGAGGATGATGTCGCCGCGCTGGGTGATCTCTTTCATCACCTTCTTCAGCCGCTCCTCGAACTCGCCGCGGTACTTGGAGCCGGCGACGAGCGCCGCCAGGTCCAGGGTGTAGATCTGCTTGTTCTTCAGCAGCTCCGGCACCTCGCCCTTGTTGATGCGGGCGGCCAGCCCCTCGACGACGGCGGTCTTGCCGACCCCCGGCTCGCCGAGCAGCACCGGGTTGTTCTTGGTGCGGCGGGAGAGGATCTGCATGATCCGCTCGATCTCGGTCTCGCGGCCGATTACCGGGTCGAGCTTGCCCTCCTCGGCGAGCCGCGTCAGGTTGCGCCCGAACTGGTCGAGCAGTTTCGAAGACTTTTTGCCCTCGGGGGCGCCGCCGCCCCCGCCGCCGCCCTGGCGGCGTCCGCCGGGGCCGGAGAGCATCCGGATCACCTCGTTGCGGATCTTGTCCGAGTCGGCGTCGAAGTCGAGCAGGATGCGCGCCGCGACGCCCTCGTTCTCGCGCACCAGGCCGAGCAGGATGTGCTCGGTGCCGATGTAGTTGTGGCCGAGCGAGAGCGCCTCGCGCAGCGCCAGCTCGAGCACCTTCTTGGCGCGCGGGGTGAACGGGATCTGCCCCGAGGTGACCTCCTCACCGGAACCGACGATCCGCACCACCTGGGAGCGGACGCGTTCGACGGTGATGTCCAGGGACTCGAGCACGCGCGCGGCAAGGCCCTCCTCCTCGCGAAGGAGGCCGAGCAGGATGTGCTCGGTGCCGATGTAGTTGTGCTTGAGCGTCCGGGCCTCCTCCTGCGCTAGGACGACGACCTGGCGAGCCCTCTCAGTGAATCGCTCGAACAATGAAGACCTCTTCCTGGTTCCAACCCGGATTACCCGGGTTTGTACCGCCGGATGCCCTTATTCCCTATCGGGAGGCATCCATCTGTCCATTAACTCTACCGGGGACGGAGGCCCGGCCCGGGGGCCCAGACCGCCGCTAAGAGCGGTCTTTCATCACACAGCGGGGGCCGCTCAGCCGCGCATCGCCGGGAACAGCAGCACTTCCCGCAGGGTCGAGGCTCCGGTCAGCATCATCACCAGGCGGTCGATGCCGAGGCCGACGCCGCCGGTCGGCGGCATTCCCTGTTCGAGCGCCTCGACGAACGACTCGTCGTAGGGTTGGGCCTCCTGGTCGCCGCGGGCGACCTCGGCCGCCTGCTGCTCGAAGCGGCGCCGCTGCTCGTCGGGATCGTTCAGCTCGGTGAAGGAGTTGGCGATCTCGACCCCGCCGGCGAAGGCCTCCCACCGCTCCACCATCCCCGCGACGGAGCGGTGCCGCTTGGCGAAAGGGGAGAGCTCGACCGGGTAGTCGAAGACGAAGGTTGGTTGGACCAGGCCGGGCTCGACCTCCTTGGAGAGCAGCCCGTCGACCAGCTTGCCCCAGCCCTCGGCCGGGTCGGGCTCGGTTCCCATCGCCCTCGCCAGCGCCTCGCGGGTCGGGTGCTCGGCTACGTCGACGCCGGCCCGCTCGAGGATCGCCTCGCGCAGCGTGATCCGCCGCCAGGGCGGCGCGAAGTCGATCTCGACCTCGCCGCGGCGCACCCTGGTCGTCCCCAGCACCCGCTCGCAGACCTCGGCGACCAGCAACTCGAGGTCGTGCGCGGTCTTCTCGTAGTCGGCGTAGGCCTCGTACCACTCCAGCATCGTGAACTCCGGGTTGTGCTTGTGGGAGACGCCCTCGTTGCGGAAGTCCTTGCCGAGCTCGTAGACGCGGTCGATGCCGCCGACCACCAGCCGCTTCAGGTAGAGCTCGGTGGCGATCCGCAGGTAGAGATCGCGGTCCAGCGCGTTGTGGTGGGTGACGAAGGGGCGGGCGAGGGCGCCGCCGTAGAGGGGCTGCAGGACGGGCGTCTCGACCTCGACGAAGCCGTGCTCGTCGAGCCAGCGGCGGATCTCGCTGATCGCGCGGGCGCGGAGGCGGAAGGCGCTGCGGCTCTCCTCGTTGGCGATCAGGTCGAGCTCGCGGCGGCGGAAGCGGGTCTCGGTGTCCTCCAGCCCGTGGAACTTGTCCGGCGGCGGCCGCAGGCTCTTCGCCAGGAGCCGCCAGTGGTCGATCGCCAGCGAGAGCTCGCCGCCCCGCCGCGTCGCCATCGCCGTTCCCTCGACGCCGACGATGTCGCCGAGGTCGAGGTCGACCAGCATCTCGTAGGCCTCCTCGCCGAGGACGTCCGCTCGCGCGTGCAGCTGGATCTGGCCGCTGCCGTCGCGGAGGTCGAGGAAGCAGGCCTTGCCGTGCCCGCGACGGGCGACGATCCGCCCGGCCACACGATGCCGCGAGTCGGTCTCCGCGCCGGCCGCCAGACCCTCGTGGGCGGCCCGCACCTCGGCGATGTCCTCCCGCCCGGAGAACTCGTGCGGGAACGGCTCGACCCCCGCCTCGCGAATCCGCTCCAGCTTCGCGCGCCGGTCGCGGAGAACGTCCGAAAGCTCCGGCTGCTCCTGCTCCGTCGGCTCGGTCATGGAGCCGCGAGCCTAGCGGCCCTCAGGCTTTCTCGATCTTGGTGATTTTGAGTTTTTTCCTCGGGCCGCGCGGGACCTCGACGGTGACCACGTCGTTGCGCTTGCCGCCGATCAGCGCCTTGCCGATCGGCGACTCGTTGGAGAGCTTGTGTTCGAGCGGGTTGGCCTCGGTGGAGCCGACGATCTGGAATTTCTGCGATTCGCCCGTTTTCTGGTCTTTGACGTGGACGACGGAGCCGAAGCTGACCTCGTCGGTGCCGACGGCCTTCTCGTCGATCACGGTCGCCCGCCGCAGTTTCTCCTCCAGCTGGGCGATCCGCGTCTCGAGCAGCGCCTGTTCGTTCTTGGCGTCGTCGTATTCGGCGTTCTCGGAGATGTCGCCGAATTCGCGCGCCTCCTTGATCCGCGCCGCAACCTCGCGGCGCTTCGTCGTCGAGAGGAACTCGATCTCCTCTTTCAGCTTCTCCAGCCCCTCCGGAGTGATCACAGCCTGACGACTCACTTGAACGACCTCACTTGTCGGCTTGGGGAGCCCGAGGGGCTCCAAGAGCGAAAAAAGGCCCCGATGAGGCCAAGTACGGCAACCACACCCGGGCACGGAGCCGCGGGAGTATAGCGAGGCTGGTTCGTGAGCCAAAAAAAATTCTCAAGCAAGCGCGGTGGCCCGGCCGAGGGCGCCGAGCAGCTCCCTGGCGCGGGCCAGATCGGCGCTCCGCTGCAGCTCGTCGACCACCTCTCGGGGAGCCTCCAGGCGCTCCAGGTACCAGGGGTAGAACTTGCGCAGGTAGCGACCGGCCCGCTCACCCCCGAGGTGCTCCTCGGCCCTGTCGATCACCCAGAGCAGCTCGGCGACGATCTCTTCGGGCTCCGGCGGCTCGAGCCGCTGCCCGGTCAGCTCCTCGAACAGCCAGGGGTTGCCGAGCGAGCCGCGGGCGAGCATCACCGCGTCGGCGCCGGACTCGCGGAAGGCGCGGCGGGCGGCCTCGGCGTCGGCGAGGCCGCCGGAGACGATCACCGGCACGTCCAGCCGCTCGACCAGCTCGCGGGTCAGCTCGTAGTCGGGCTTGCCCTTGTGGCCTTTGGTGGCCGGCCGCGGGTGGAAGCCGACCGCCGCCACCCCCGCCTCCTCGACCAGGCGCAGCGCCAGCTCGAAGCCGGAGCGGTCGCCCGCCTCGATCCCGGAGCGCAGCTTCACCGTCACCGGCAGGCCGCTGCCCTCGGCCGCGCCGCGCGCCAGCGCCAGCGCCAGCTCGGGATCGCGCAGCAGCTGCACGCCGGCGCCGGTGCGGCGCACCTTCGGTACCGGGCAGCCCATGTTGATGTCGATCAGGTCGGCCCCCGCGGCGGCGACTGTCTCCGCGCCGGAGCGCATCACCTCGGCGTCGTGGCCGAAGAGCTGGACCGAGACCGGGTGCTCGTCGGGGTGGATCCGCATCAGCTCGCGCAGGGTGCGCTCGTTGCGGTAGTGCAGGGCGAAGCTCGAAACCATCTCCGAGACGGCGAGACCCGCGCCGTGGCGCTTGGCCTGCAGCCGAACGAACCAGTTGCCGATCCCGGCCAGCGGCGCCAGCAGCACCCGGTTGGAGATGCGGACGCCGCCGATCTCGAAGGGGTCGGTCAGCTCAGGAGAAGTTCCGGTCATAGATCAGACGCAGGCCTTTCAGCGTCAGCAGGTCGTCTACTTCGTCGATCGTCTCGGTAAAGGGAACGATGACGGAGGCGAGGCCGCCGGTCGCGAGAAACCGGGCTTCCCCCAGCTCCTCCTCGATGCGCCGCGCGACGCCGTCGATCAGGCCGGCGAAGCCGAAGACGACCCCCGACTGCATCGCGGCACGGCTGGAGCGGCCGATCGCGGTCTCCGGCGCAGCCAGGTCGATCTGAGGGATGCGGGCGGCGCGGTCGACCAGCGCCGTCAGCGAGACCTCCAGGCCCGGCGCGATCGCCCCGCCGAGGTACTCGCCGGCGGCCGAGACCGCGTCGAAGTTGATGCCGGTGCCGAAGTCGACGACGACGCAGGCGCCGCCGCAGCGCTCGTAGGCGGCGACCGCGTTGACGAGCCGGTCCGCGCCGACCTCCTGCGGGGTGTCGATCCGGATCGGCATCCCGGTCTTCACGCCGGGGCCGACGAGGAGGAAGTCGGCCCCCAGATAGCGCCCGCTGAGCTGCTCGTACTGGATCCCCAAAGGCGGCACCACCGAAGAAACGCAGACCGCGTCGAGGTCCTCGAACTCGATTCCGCGCAGCCCCATGAGGCCGCTGATCCGCTCGGCGAGCTCGTCGCCGGTCGCCCCGGCGCGGGTCTGGAAGCGCCAGTGCTCGCTGAGCTCCTCTCCCTCGAAGGCGCCGAGGTGAGTCTGGGTGTTGCCGACGTCGATCGCGAGCAGCATGGCCGCGGATTATGCCCCCGGCGCGGACGGGGGACTAGGATCGGCGCGATGAAGGCCCGCCTTTACGTGATCCCGGCGTCCCACCCGAGTATCGCCACGGCGCTGATGCTCGAGCACAAGGGCATCGCCTACCGGCGCACCGACCTGATGCCGGTGGTATCCAAGGGCGTCCTGCGAGCGGTCGGCTTCGCCGGCGTCACCGTGCCGGCGCTGAAGATCGACGGCACCAAGGTGCAGGGCTCGCGGCCGATCGCCCGCGAGCTCGAGCGGCTGCGCCCCGAGCCGCCGCTCTTCCCCGCCGAGCGCGAGCGGCGGGCCGCGGTCGAGGAGGCCGAGCGCTTCGGCGACGAGGAGCTGCAGCACCCGGTCCGGCAGCTGCTGTGGTGGGGCTTCAAGCGCGATCGCGACCCGATGCGGAGCTATTCCGCCGGCGCGAGGCTCGGCGTCCCGGTCGGGCTCGCCGTGAAGACCGGCGCCCCGCTCGTCGCCCTCGGGGCTCGCTTCAACGAAGCAAGCGACGGGAACGCCCGGGCCGCTCTGGAGCGGCTGCCCGCCCTGCTCGACCGCGTCGACGCCTGGATCGAGGAGGGGGTGATCGGGGGTGAGCGGCCGAACGCCGCCGACTTCCAGATCGCGCCGAGCATCGGGCTGGCGATGACGCTCGAGGACCTCCGCCCGGCGATCGAGGGGCGCCCCGCGGGCGCGCTGGCCAGGCGGTTCGTCCCCGACTACCCGGGCCACATGCCGGCGGTGCTGCCGCCCGCCTGGCTCGAGCCGCTGCGCGGCTCAGCCGCTGCCGGGCCCGGCGCCGCCCAGAGCTCCTAGAGGGTGCCGACCGGCTCGACCCGCTGTCCCTGCGGCAGGCCGGCGAGGCAGTCGGCGAGGCGGGTGCCGTCGGGCAGGGTGAGCTCCGGGGCGAGCTCCAGCAGCGGCACGAGCACGAAGCGACGGCTGCGCACCTCGCGGTGCGGCAGGGTGAGGCGGTCGGTGGCGAGCTCGAGGTCCCCCAAGAGCAGCAGGTCGACGTCGAGCGGTCGCGGGCTGTGGCGGGGCAGGTCGAACTCGCGGCCGCGCTCGGCCTCGACGCGCTTGCAGAGGTCGAGCAGCTCCTCGGGCTCGAGCCCGGTGCGGATGCGGGCGACGGCGTTGAGGAAGTCCGGCTGGTCGAGGATCTCGCCGACCGGCTCGGTGACGTAGGTGGAGGAGACGGCATCCACCTCCACCCCCGCCTCCTCGAGCAGGCGCAGCGCCGCGCGCAGGTGGCCGGCGGCGTCGCCGACGTTGGAGCCGAGGCCCAGGTAGCCGGTCCTCATCGGGGGCGGCAAGCCGCTAGTCCCCGTTTTCCTCGTCCTCGTCGGCTGCCCGTTCCTGGGTCACCTCGACCGCCACCTCCTGGATCGCCAGCGGCAGCGGCGGCTCCGGCTTGGCGGCGCGGACGCGGACGGACTCGCTGCCGTAGCGCTCCATCAGCCGCTCACCCACGACCTGCGCGAGGCGCTCGAGCGTGCGGTAGCTGCGCTCGGTGGCGGCGAGGACGACGATGTCGCAGACCTGGGCGTAGTCGACCGTGTCCTCGATCCGGTCGGTGAGGACGGCGTCACAGTCGGGGACGTCGAAGGAGATGTCGAACTCCAGCCTCTGCCCCACCTCCTGCTCGGAGTCGGAGACCCCGTGGTGGGTGTAGATGGAGAGGCCGCGGAGCTCGACCTCCGCGCTCGACTCGATCCCGTTGCCGTGGCTCTCCATGGCGCGAACGCTACCCGAGCACCGCGGCCGCCACGGTGAGCGCCTGGCACAGGGGGCCGACGTCATGGACCCGGAGCACCGCCGCCCCGGCCTCCGCGGCGAGCAGCGAGGTCGCGATCGTCCCGCCCGTCCGCTCGCCGGCCGGGGAGCCGTCGGCCTGGCCGATGAAGCTCTTGCGGGAGGTGCCGACGACGAGCGGCCGGCCGAGCCGCCGCAGCTCGCCGAGGCGGCGCAGCAGCTCGAGATTGTGCTCCGCGGTCTTGCCGAACCCGATCCCCGGGTCCAGCCAAACGCGCTCCTCCTCGATGCCGGCGCCGACCGCCGCCTCGAGCCGGCGGGCGAGAAAGGCGCCCACCTCCGCGACGACGTCGTCGTAGCGCGGGTCCACCTGCATCGTCCGCGGCTCGCCGAGCATGTGCATGAGAACGAGCGTGGCGCCCCGCTCGGCGCACAGGGCCGCCATCTCCGGATCTCCTCGCAGCGCAGTCACGTCGTTGACGATCTCGGCCCCGGCGTCGAGCGCCGCCGCGGCGACCGCCGCCTTGGAGGTGTCGACCGAGATCGCGGCCCCCGCTCCGACCAGCCCTTCGACCACCGGGACCACCCGCCGCAGCTCCTCCTCGACCGGGACCGGCTCGGCGCCCGGCCGCGTCGATTCCCCCCCCACGTCGAGGATGTCCGCCCCCTCCCGCACCAGCTCCTCGCCATGTCGGATAGCGGCCTCCGGATCCAGATACAGCCCTCCGTCCGAGAACGAGTCCGGCGTCACGTTGACGATGCCCATCACCTTCATGGCGACGCGTCCTGACTCGCGCCCTGGAGCGACCGCGGCCTAGGAAGCGTCGCCGCCCGCGAACCCGGGCCTCGGGCGCGGATTCGGACGGGCGCCTTCGCGCTGGGGCCGTTCGGCGGTCGGGGCCGGCGGCGGCGGCTTGGAGGGCTCTTCCTCGTCGACGAAGACCTCGGAGGCGGGCTTGCCGTCGAGCAGGGCGACGAACTGCTTGGAGTCAATGGTCTCGCGCTCCAGCAGCAGCTTGGAGATCCGCTCCAGCTCCTCGCGCCGTTCGTTCAGCAGCCCCTTCGCGGTCTGGTGGGCGCTCTCGACGATGCGGCGGATCTCGTCGTCGATCTCGCGGGCGATCTCGTCGGAGTAGTCCGGCTCGGCGCTGAACTCGCGGCCGAGGAAGGGCTGGCCGCGGTCGTGGCCGAAGACCCGGGGGCCGAGCCGCTCGGACATCCCGAACCGCATCACCATCTGCTTCGCCGTCTCCGTCACCTTCTCGAGGTCGTTCGAGGCGCCGGTGGTGATCTCGCCGAAGACGATCTCCTCGGCGGCGCGGCCGCCCAGCGTCATCGCCATCGTGTCGGTCAGCTCGGCGCGGGTGGTGAGGAACTTGTCCTCGGTGGGCAGGCTGATCGTGTAGCCGAGGGCCTGCCCGCGGCTGATGATCGAGATCTTGTGGACCGGGTCGGTGTTCTCCAGCAGCTGGCCGACGATCGCGTGGCCGACCTCGTGGTAGGCGGTGACCAGGCGCTCCTTCTCGCTCATCACCCGGGTCTTCTTCTCGGGGCCGGCGATCACGCGCATGATCCCCTCCTCGAGCTCCTTCATCGTGATCTCGCGATTGCCGGTGCGGGCGGTCAGCAGCGCCGCCTCGTTGATCAGGTTGGCGAGGTCGGCACCAGTGAAGCCGGGGGTCTGCCCGGCGAGGGTGTCGAGCTCGATCTCGCGCCCCAGCGGCTTGCCGCGCGTGTGGACCTCGAGGATCTGCTTGCGGCCCTTGCGATCGGGGCGGTCGACGACCACCTGGCGGTCGAAGCGGCCCGGCCGCAGCAGCGCCGGGTCGAGGATGTCGGGCCGGTTGGTGGCGGCGATGAGAATGATGTTGTCCTTCATCTCGAAGCCGTCCATCTCGACCAGCAGCTGGTTCAGCGTCTGCTCGCGCTCGTCGTGGCCGCCGCCCATGCCGGCGCCGCGGTGGCGACCGACGGCGTCGATCTCGTCCATGAAGATGATGCAGGGAGAGTTCTGCTTGGCCTGCTCGAAGAGGTCGCGGACGCGGCTGGCGCCGACGCCGACGAACATCTCGACGAAGTCCGAGCCGGAGATCGAGAAGAACGGCACCCCCGCCTCGCCGGCGACGGCGCGCGCGAGCAGGGTCTTGCCGGTGCCGGGAGGGCCGTAGAGAAGGACGCCCTTCGGGATCCGGGCGCCGAGGGCCTGGAACTTCTTCGGGTTCTCGAGGAATTCCTTGATCTCCTCCAGCTCCTGCACCGCCTCGTCAACGCCCGCCACGTCGCGGAAGGTGATCTTCGGCGCGTCCACGGACATTCGCTTCGCTTTCGATTTCCCGAAGTTCATGACCCGCGAGCCGCCGCCCTGCATCTGGTTCATCAGGAAGATCCAGAAGGCGAAGAAGAGGATGAACGGCAGCACCAGGGTCAGCAGCGAGAGCAGCCCGGAGCTGCCGGACCCGTGGACCTTGGTTTCGACGTCGTTGCGTTCGAGCTCGTCGATCAGCGACTGCTCGGTGTTGGGCGGATAGCCCGTGGAGAAGCTTTCGCCGTTCCGTTTCTTGACGTCGAGCGTGTTGTCCTTGGTGTTGACCGAGACTTCGGCGATTTCGCCCTGGGCGATGAGTCCCGTCTTCTGCTTGATCAGTTCGTTGTAGGGCGGCGCCTCGGTCGCCGAGCCGCTGCTGATCACTTTCTGCGCGATGAACGCAAGGATCACCACGAGCAGGATCGGAAAAGCCGCGCTTTTGAAGAACCGCCTCAAGGTCGAAATCAGCGTACCAGGGCGGTTTTGCGGTCCTACTGGTTCAGGGCGGCGACGAAATCGAGGTTTCGGTACCGCTGCGCGTGATCGAGGCCGTAGCCGATCGCGAAGCGATTCGGGATCTCGAAGCCGACGTATCGGGGCGAGAGGTCGACGCGCAGCCGTTCGGGCTTGGTCAGCAGCGCGCAGGCCTGAAGCGAGGCGGGCTCGCGGGCCCGGAGGTTGCGCATCAGGTACTGCAGGGTGAGCCCGGAGTCGATGATGTCCTCGATGATCATCACGTGGCGGTCCTTGATCGGGGCGTCGAGGTCCTTGAGGATGCGCACCACCCCCGAGGACTCGGTCTGTGATCCGTAGGTGGAGACGGCCATGAAGTCGATCTCGCAGGGCACGTCGATGTGGCGCATGAGGTCGGCGAGGAAGAGGACGGCGCCCTTCAGCACCCCCACCATCATCAGCTCGCGACCGCGGTAGTCGCTGCTGATCTGCCGCCCCAGCTCTGCGACGCGGCGCTGGAGGTCGTCTCTGGCGACGAGGGTCTCGCCGATCGCCGGGTCGCTCACGCGGCGCAGTCTAGATATAGAGAGCCGAGAGAGAAGCCCTCAGGGGCGCTCGGCCCGCAGGACCCCGCGCTCGGCCACCGCCCGCACGCCGCCGCCGAGGTCGAGCATGCTCCTACCCGTGCGCCGCAGCCCCGCCACCTGCTCGGCGAAGCGGGCGGCGCCGGGAACCGGTCGGCCGGCGGCCGCGTCGGCGAGCCGCTGCAGGACGAGGCGGCGCAGCGCCGGGTGCAACTCGGCGAACCGCTCCTGGGAGATCGTGCGCCGGCGGCCGGCGGAGCGGCCGAGCTCGGCCTCCACGAGCGAGTCCAGCACCTCGGCCTCGTCGCGCAGCAGGGCGGCGGTGCGCAGCACGTTCTCGGCGGCGGCCGGGTGGATCCGCGCCAGCTCGGGAATCAGACCGTGGCGAACCCGGTTGCGGGCGAAGGCGGGCTCCTGGTTGCTGGCGTCGTCACACCAGGGGAGGCCGTGGCGACGGCAGTACTCGGTCGTCTCCTCTCGCGTGGTGCCGAGCAGCGGCCGCGCTAGCCGCCCGTCGCGGGCGCGCATCCCGAGCAGCGCCCGGCGGCTTGGCGAGGAGGCGAGCCGGTAGAGAATCGTCTCCACCTGGTCGTCGGCGGTGTGGCCGGTGACGATCGTCGCTCCGTCGGCCTCGGCCAGCTGCGCCGCCGCCGCGTAGCGGGCGTCGCGCGCCCAGGACTGGAGGTTCCCCGGCCCCTCCGGCCGGCGCGGCCGCTCCACCTCGAGCTCGACTCCGAGCCGCTCGCACAGCTCCGCGCAGCAGCGCTCGTCCTCGCCGGCGGCGTCGCGCAGGCCGTAGTTGACGTGCAGCGCCCGCACCGCCTCGCCGCCGCGAACGCGAACGGCGAGGTCGAGCATGCAGACCGAGTCGCGGCCGCCGGAGAGCATCGCCACCAGCGGTGCCGGCGGCGCGATCAGGCCGTCATCGATCAGACGTTGCACGAGCAAGTCTTCCTCCATGCCGCGAGTGTAGGAGCGCGGGCTCAGCCGGCGGCGCGGACGACGAAGAGCTCGGTCGGGGTGGGGAAGCCCTTGAGGCTGACCTGGCCGATCGGCTCCAGCTCCAGCCGCTCGACCCCCTCGACCGAGGCGGCAACCCGGTCGGTGACCAGCACCTCGCCCGCCAGGGCCCGGTTGACGACCCGGTGGACGAGGTTGACCTGGCTGCCGAAGTAGTCGCCGTCGCGGTAGACGGCGTCGCCGCAGTGGATCCCCACGCGCGGCCGCGGCCGCTGGCCGAAGCGGGAGATGAACCCGACCGCCCACTCCGTCAGCGAGGCGGGGTCCGGTGAGACCACCATCACCTCGTCGCCGATCGTCTTCACGATCGTCGCCTCGGCGGGCAGCGTCCCTTCCACGCTCGAGACGAAGTTCTCGATCACGTCGAGCGCCTCGATGTCTCCCTCCTCCTCCGTGTAGCGGGTGAAGCCGGTGAGGTCGATGAAGCAGAGGGTTACGTTGACGTGGCCGAGCTCGATTTCGGCGGTGTCGACGCCGGCGGTGCCCGCCTCCATGTGGCCGACCACGTCCTGCTCGACGAAGAAGCGCAGGTAGCGGCGGTGCAGGTACCCGGTCAGGGGAGCTGCCAGCGGCAGGATCTCGGCGGCGAGATCCCCCATTTCCTCGGCCATCTCGAGCTCCGGCACCGCGTCGCGGATCAGCGGTTCGTGCACGTAGAGGTGGAAGAGCCGCACCTCGGCGTCGGCGATCCGCCGCATCGACTGGGCGTAGACCCGCGCGAGCTGCAGGAAGGCGACCAGGGGAAGACCGGCGGCGAGCACCTCGGCGCAGTGGCGCAGGGCGTCGAGGTCCTCCTGGCTGAGGCTGCGCTGCCGTGCCTTCGGGGTGCCGAGGATGACGAGGATCCGCTCGACGAGATCGGGCTCCAGCCCCGTCTGGGCGGCGACCTCCTCGAGCGTGATCCCCTCCTCGGCGCCGGCAAGCAGGTCCTCGGTGAAACCGAAGGCCAGCCTTCCCTCCCGGCCCGCGCTCTTCAGGTCCTCGAGCGAGTAGCCGCGTTCGCGCATCCGCGCCACCACCCGGGCCTGCGCCGCCGCCGCCGCAGTCCAGCGCCCGCGTCTGACTGGGACCACCTTCTCCTCAGCCCAGCGTTTGAGGGTGCTGACCGGGACCCCGGAGCGACGGGCCGCCTCCCGCAGGGAGATCCGTTCGTCGGCCACGTCCCGAGGCTAGATGATGGTGGAGACCGAGCCGTCGCCGATCTGGCCCGAATCGCTCATCTAGGCTCAGCGGCGATGCCCGCCCGCCTCAGGCCGACGGCCCCGATCGCCGCCGCCGCTCTCCTCGTCGGCGACCCTGGCCGCGCCCTGATGCTCGCCCAGGAGCTGCTCGAGGCGCCGAAGATGAGCAACCACGCCCGCGGGCTGTGGGGCTACACCGGGGCGACGCCGGCCGGGGAGCCGCTGACGATCCAGGCAACGGGGATGGGCGGCCCCAGCGCCGCGGTCGTCCTCGCCGACCTGGCCGAGCTGGGGGTGCGGCGGGCGGTGCGGATCGGGACCGCCGCGGCCGTCGGCACCGCGGCCCGGCTCGGGGAGCTGCTGCTGGTCGACGAGGCACACGCCTGGGACGGGCAGAGCCGCGCGAGCCGCGCGATCAGACCCGAGCCCGCGCTGACCGGGGCGCTGGAGCGGCGGCTGGGAGGTCGCGCCCGGCGGGCGGCGATCGTCAGCCTCGACACCCTGCATCGACCCGGTGAAGACCCTCCCCAGGGCGTGGCCGCCGACATGCAGACCGCGACGCTCTTGGTCCGCGCCGGGGAGCTGGCGATCGCGGCGGCCGCGGTCCTGGTGGTGACCGAGGCGGCGGGCTCGGAGCCGCTTGGCGACGAGGAGCTGACGGAGAAGGCGAAGCTGGCGGGGGAAGCCGCCAGTGGGGCTCTCACCCGCGATCTCTAACCCTCAAGTCGAAGGTTAGGTTTTGCGTTTCGAGGCGGCGGATCCCGCTCCCTTGCGCCGCAGCGCGCCGAGCTCCCGGCTGAGCTCGTCGATTCGCTCCTCGACCTCCTCCAGACGTAGCGAGAAGGACCGCAGCCGCCGCTCGAGCCGCTCCACGTCGCTGGCTGAAGGCAGGTTGAGGGCGCTCATCGCCGCATGCTGGGCCTCGATCGCCTTCTCGCGGGCGCCGAAGGCGGCGGCGATCGCGTTGTGAAGGGTGGGGTTGTCGATCAGCGCCTGGGCGATCTCGCCGATCGCCTGCTCGGAGCGTGCCCGGAGGCCGTCCTGGTCCTGCTCGTCGAAAGTCACTGCACCCTCCGTCTTTTCCGTGGTGGAGAGCCAGCTTAACGGGACCATCCGGCTCGGCTGGAAACCTGCCGTCGCAGCGATGGCGCCGGGGTTGATTAAGGGCATGTTGGGAGCGGCTGCAGCCGTGGCGACCCCCCCTGTTACCGGCTACCCTGGGGTCCATCGTTGCCCTGGGAGGGAAACCCGGCCGCGGTTTGCGGCAAAGGCAGTGGGTACGAGGCGCTAAGGGATGAGAACCAAGATCGCACTGGTCGTCGCGCTCGCCAGCTTCCTGGCGGTATTGGCGATGGGCTCCGCCTTCGCCGGCGCCGAGCCGCTCGCCGAAAACGCGGCCGTCGAATCCGCCGCCACCACGACGACGGCGGTCCCCTCGCTGCAGGCCCCGGCCTGCGCCAACGGAGTCGACGACGACGGCGACGGCCTCCTCGATTCCGCCGACCCCGACTGCGAATCGCCTGAAGACACCAGCGAGGCGCCCGCCGCCCCGGTGCAGGAAACGGCTCCCGCCCCGCAGCCCGCTCCCGAAACGGCGCCGTCCCCCGCCCCCACCGGCAACGGCCCTGGCGAGAAGCCGGACGGCTTCGCCCAGGGCGCCGGGATCGGCGGCGGCGGCGAAGGGGGCGGCGTCACCCGCAACGAAGGCCTCGCCGAACCGGCCGGGGGCAGCGCCGGCGGCACCGCCGCGCCCAGCGCCAACGGTGGCGGCGACCAGCCCCTCGAAAAGGACGGCGACGGCGGCTCGCAGTTCGCCGCCGGCGGGGCGCCCACCACCGCCAACCCGACGACGACGATCGCGCCCTTCGGGCCGGCGCCGATCGGGGTCCCGAACTTCGTCATCGACTCCTTCGAAATCCCGCCCTTCCTGCTGCCGATCTACCAGGCCTGCGGAACCGAATACGGGATCCCCTGGGAGGTCCTCGCCTCGATCAACAAAATCGAGACCGGCTTCGGCACCAACCTCAACGTCTCCAGCGCCGGCGCCGTCGGCTGGATGCAGTTCCTCCCGTCGAGCTGGGAAATGTACGGGCTGGACGCCAACGGGGACGGGCGCAAGGACCCCTACAACCCGGTGGACGCGATCTGCGCCGCGGCGCACTACCTGAAGATCGCCGGAGGCGACCACGACCTCTACCACGCGATCTTCGCCTACAACCACGCCGACTGGTACGTGCAGGAGGTGCTCCTCTACGCGCGGGCCTACGGCAAGCTCCCCACCGACCTCGTCGGCTCGCTGACGGGGCTCACCGAAGGAGCCCACTTCCCGATCGCGGCCGACGCCCGCTACGCCGACGACATCGCTGCCCGCTCGGCGATCAAGAGCGGCAACAGCCTCGGCGAGGCCGGTGAAGTCATCTCCTCCTCGCCGACCGCGCGCGGCATCAACATCTTCGCCGCCGCGGGCGCTCCGGTGGTGGCGGTCAACGACGGCATCATCCGCAAGCTCGGCAGCTCGCCGAAGCTCGGTGACTTCATCGTCCTCGAAGACACCTACGGCAACCGCTACACCTACGCCGAGCTGGGGCCGATCGTCCGCAAGCACCGGCTCGTCGTGATGCCGACCGGCAAGGAGAAGCGGGTGCCGGTCGAAAGCCAGAACCTGAGGCCCCGGCTGCGGGCGCTGCCGAGTCGGACCGACGGCGGCAAGCGCCAGCGGGCGGCGGCGGCGGTCGCGACCAGCGCCGGCGGCAACCTGCGGGTCGGCTCCAAGGTGATCGCCGGCACCGTCCTCGCCCGCGTCGGCAAGGCCGGCGAAGGGATCGACCCCCACATCAACTTCGCGATCCGCCCGGCCGGTCGCGGCGCTCCCGAGATCGACCCGAAGCCGATCCTGGACGGCTGGAAGCTGCTCGAGGCGACGGCGATCTATCGGGCCAAGGGCAAGAACCCCTTCACCGCCCACCTCAGCGGCGCCGGCGTCCTGCTGCTCTCCAAGGAGGCGCTGCAGAAGCGGGTGCTCGACGACAAGGGGCTCTCGATCTATCCCTGCGGCCGCGAAGACGTCGCCAGCGGGAGGATCGACCGCCGGGTCCTGGCGATGCTCGAGTACCTGCGCTCGAAAGGGTTCGCGCTGACGATCACCGCCCTGGAGTGCGGTCACAGCCTGCTCACCACTTCCGGCAACGTCTCCGAGCACTCGACTGGAGACGCGGTCGACATCGCCGCCATCAACGGCGTCCCGGTCACCGGTCACCAGGGCCCGGGCACGCTGACGGACGAGCTGATCCGCGACGTCCTGCAGCTGCAGGGGACGATGCACCCCCACCAGGTGATCTCGCTCGAGGACCTCCCCGGCGAAACCAGCTTCGCGCTGCCCGACCACTACGACCACGTCCACGTCGGCTACCACCCGATCGGCCTGGGCAACCCGTTCGAAGCCCAGGCGGCAGCGCTGCTCAAACCGGACCAGTGGCAGCACCTGATCGACCGGCTCGGCCAGATCGAAAACCCCGACGTGCTGACGCACCCGTCGAAGTACTCGGTGCCCGACAGGCCCGCGCGCGACGGCGGCCTCGCCGCTGGCGAAGACTGATCCCGGCCGGGGCGGGAGAATCCCGGCCTTGGCCCGCCAATTCGGCTTCGCGCAGTTCGACCTCCCGGGCAGCCTGCCGCTGGCGGACGGTCGCTACCTCGCCCGCTTCCCGGAGGACGGCGGCGAGAGCGAGAGCGTGCTGGTGGTGCAGACGCTGACGGCGCCCGCCCGGGCCCGGGCCCGCCGGCGCCGGCCGCGGAGCGTCGAGGCCGGCGCGGAGCCCTCCTCCCTGCCGCTGATGCGGGTCACCGCGATCCGCGCCTCCTCGCCCTTCGCCTCCTCCGAGGAGGCGGCGCGCTGGCTCGAGGAGGCAAGCGAGGCCGAGGACACGGTCGACGTCCTGCTGGCGGAGGGGATCGCCCTGTTGAACCGCGCCTTGCACGCGCGGGCGGTCGCCGCCGGCGATCCCCGCGCCGAGCAGGGGGTCCCGCTGGAGCGGGCGAGCGGGGCGCGGATCGGGTTCGGCAGCGGCGAGGAGACCGCGTACGGCCGCTTTGCCGCCGCCCGCGAGATCGACCTCGGGCCGCGGAGCTCCTCCCGGCGTCGGCGGCGGGAGGAGGAGCTGCGACCGCAGGAACGGCTGGGCGCGCTGCTCGCGGGGCGCGAGCGGCTGGCGGCCTGCGAGACGCTGCTGCTGCGCGCCCGCGCGGACCTCGACGCGGGGCGCTGGCGCGAGGCGGCGCTGCAGCTGCAGGTCGGGCTGTCGGCGCTGCTGGCGGAGCTGGGGGGAGACGGCGGGGACGAAGGCCCTCAGCGCGACCTCGCCGAGCTGAGCGAGCGGCAGCCCGAGGTGGAGTCGATCGCCGCGGGGGCGGTCGGACGGGAGCTCGACCGCCAGGAGAGGGAGACGGTCTGCGAGCTGCTGGAGGCGTGCGAGCGGGTGCTCCGCCGCCGCCGCGTACTCGATTCCTAACCCTCAACCAAAGGGTTAGACTCAGAGCGCCAGGCGCTCAGCGATGCCGCCGTCGAGGAGCGACTCGGCGAGGTGGTGGGCCTCGTCGAGGCGGACGCCGCTGACGGAGGGGATGCCGATCACGGTCAGCCCCGCGGCACGAGCCGCCGCCACCCCCGTGGGGGAGTCCTCGAGCGCGACCACCGCCGGCCCCGCCGGGACCCCCAGCCGCCGGCACGCCTCCAGGTAGGGGTCCGGGGCCGGCTTTGGAGCGGCCACCTCGTGTGCGCTGAGGACGACGTCGAAGTGGCCGTGCAAGCCGGCGAGCTCCAGCGAGCGACGGACGAAGACCAGCGGCGAGTTGGAGACCAGCCCGGTCGGCGTGCCGCGGTCGCGCAGGCGCTCGAGCACCTCGCGCGCGCCGAGCATCGCCTCCACCCCGTGCTCGAGCTCGGCCACGACCAGCTCGTTCAGCTCCTCGATCAGCTCCGCGGCGCGGCCCGGCTCCCCGAGCCGCTCCTCGAGCAGGCGCCCGGCGATCTCGGCCGAGGTCCCGACCAGCTCGCGCTTGTCGGCGGGGGTGAACTCGGTGCCGCGGCGGTCGAAGAGGTCCTGCTCAGCCCGCGTCCAAACCGACTCGGTGTCGAGGAGAAGGCCGTCGTTGTCGAAGATCACGGCGGCGGGCAGGGAGTCCGACATCGGGCGGGATCATTCCAGCTCCGCGCCGCTCGGAGCGATAGCTTCGGATGGCGATGTTCCATGTAGAGATCAGCGGCGGCCTGCAGCGAGCCCGCGTCTTCAACCTCACCGGCGAGGACCTCCGCAGCACGGTTCTCCGGCCGTGGCTCGCCGGGCGGGTCGTCGAGATGGGCGATCGCGAGTGGGACCCCCGCCACGGCAGCCTGACGATCCTCGAGGGGCGGCGGATGGAGAACGCCGACCTCTCCTTCGGTCAGGGGTGGGCAAACGCCGAGCGCGCCTGCGTGAACGTCACCCGTGAGGTGCTCGCGGCGGCCCCGCCGGCCCGCCAGCCGCGGGCCTTCGCGATCGCGGTCGAGGATCCGGAGGCGCTGGCGGGCCAGATCGTTGCCGCGCACGGCGGCCGCGAGCTGCCTTGGGCCGAGCTGCGCGAGGAGCTCGACGACCTCGGGCCGGAGGCGGCGGCGCTGATCCTCCTCCGCGGCCGGCCGCCCGGCTGAGCCGTGGCGACCGCTCGTCGCCCTCAGGCGATCGCCGCAGCGGCGAAGTCGAGCGGCGCGCCCCGAGGGATCACCAGCACCGGATGGCTCGCGGCCTCGACCGCGTAATCGCTGGAGGCGCTGAGGACCACGCGACCCTGCGGCGCCTCGGGCCGGGACCCCACCACAAGCAGGTCGACGTGGCCCAACCCGTGGTCGGCGACCACCGCGCCAAGCGCCTCGGCAAGGCTCTCCGCGGTCCGGCGGGCGCTCGGGTCACCCTCCTCGATCACGCCGACGGTGTTGACCGCGATCACGGGGTTCGTGTGCAGGCCGGCGGGTGCGACGGCGATCGCGGCGGGCCCTCCAAGCAGCAGCTTGTGCGCCGAGATTCCCGGCTTCACGAGCCCGGCGGCAGTGCGGTACTCCGAGCCGAAGACGATCACGTCGGCCTTCTCGCGCTCGGCCAGCTCGCTCAGGCCGAGGCTGGTCGCCGGATTGACCACCACGTGCTTGGGCATCTCCGGGGTCCCGACCGAGGCGGCGCCGCGGGCGAGCAGCTCCTCGGCCTCCCGCTGCTCGAGCGACTCCCCCGCCGAGTGGCGCACGTAGGCGAGCGAGAGCTCCCCGCCGGAAAGGGCGAGGAGGCGACCGAGAGCGAGGGCATCGCGGTCGTTGTCGGTGTCGTCGTAGGAGACGATGATCTTGAGGGCCATGGCGTGGTGCCTCCTCGGGGTGGCATGGATGCTGGTGGCGTTCATGGTGGCGGCCAGGGTGAATCAGTGCAACTGCAATTGCCTATGAGCACGATAAGATCTGCTTATGCTGAGCCCGCAGCGCCTCCTCGTCCTGCGGGAAGTCCTCGCCACCGGCTCCTTCTCGGAGGCGGCGAGCGCGCTCTCCTACTCGCAATCGGCGGTCTCCCAGGCGATCGCGACGCTGGAGGCCGAAGCCGGCGTGCCGCTGGTCGAGCGGGCCCGCGAGGGGGCACGACCGACGGCGGCGGGCGCGGCGCTGCTCGCCCACGCAGGGCGCATCCTCGCCCAGCTGGAGGCGGCCGAGAGCGAGCTCGAGGCGATCGCCGCCGGCCGTGGAGGACGCTTGCGGGTCGCCTCCTTCCCCACCGCCGGCGCCACCCTGATGCCGCACGCGGTGGCCGGCTTCCGCGCCTCCCACCCCGGGGTCGAGCTGACTCTGGCCGAGGGCGAGCCGGAGGAGATCGCGCCGCGACTGCGGGGCGGCGAGTTCGACCTCGCCCTTCTCTTCGAGTTCGACGCCACCGCCGAGCATCTCGGAGCCGACCTGCGGCGCTTCCACCTGTTCGACGACCCGCTGCACCTCGTCCTCCCCCACGGCCACGACCTCGCCGCCCGCGGCGGCCTGCGGCTCGATGACCTCGACGGCGAGCAGTGGATCCAGACCTCGGCCGCGAGCCCCTGTGCCAGGCACGTGGTGCGCTGCTGCCACGCGGCCGGGTTCTCGCCCCGGGTCTGCTTCGAAAGCGACGACTACCAGACCGTGCAGGGGCTGGTCGCGGCCGGGGTCGGAGTCGCGCTGATCCCGCAGCTCGCGCTCTCGCCGCCGCGGCCCGACGTCCTCGTGCGGCCGCTCGACCCGCGCACTCCCGTTCGCCGCGTCTTCGCGGCCGCGCCCCGCTCGGCGCCCGCCACGCCGGCCCTGGCGACGATGCTCGACGTCCTGCGCGTCGCAGCTCGCCGCCACGCCGCCTGACCCAAGCCGGGTGTTCGAGGCTTCCGCTTTCCAGCAGCGGCAACCTCGACCACCCGAGGGGCGCGGGTGAGGACGGCGGGGCGGCTAGGCGGCCGCGCCCCCGGCAGCGGGTGAGGCCGGCGCCGGGCGGGCGGGGACCCCGTCGGGATAGCCCAGGTTGGGCACGTCCGACGGGTAGACCTCGTGCCCGTGGACGGCGATGTCGCCGGTCTCCATTTCGGCCTCGCTCATCCGCAGCGGCACGAAGATGCCGACCAGCTTGAGCAGGAGGAACGTGCCGATCGCCGAGAAGACGATCACCCAGGCCGCGGTCAGGGCCTGCCAGCCGAGCAGCTCGAAACCGCCGCCCGAGATCAGCCCTTCGTGTTCGCCGGCCATCAGCTTGTTGGCGAAGACCCCGACCAGAAGCCCGCCGGCGACGCCGGCGAACCCGTGCGTGTAAACGACTCCAAGCGTGTCATCGACGTTGCGGAACGGCGCCGTGCGGCTCAAGTAGTTGAGCGCCAGGTAGACGATCGCCGAGGCGACGACGCCGATGACGATCGCGCCCCAGCCGTTGACGAAGCCGGCGCCGGGGGTGATCGCGACGAGGCCGACGATCATCCCGTTGACGCTGCCGATCAGGCTCGGCTTGCGGCCCGTGAGGTAGTCGAGCGCGACCCAGACGAGGAAGGAGACGGCGGTGCAGAGGTTGGTGTTGAGCACGGAGGCGGCGGCGACGTTGCCGGCGCTGTACCAGTCACCCCCGTTGAAGCCGTTCCATCCCATCCAGAGGAGCCCCGCCCCGACCGCCACCATCGCCAGGTTGTTGGGCGCGTCGACCTCGCGATCGCGCTGCAGGCGCGGTCCGACCAGGGCTGCAGCGACGAAGCCGGAGACCCCGGCGGCGAGGTGGATCACATAGCCGCCGGAGTAGTCGACGGCGCCGTGTTGGGCGAAGTAGCCGCCGCCCCAGATCAGGAAGGCGTTGATGGTGTAGACGAAGAGCGTCCAGAGACCGACGAACGGGATCCAGGCCTTGAAGTTGATGCGCCCCAAGACCGAGCCCAGCATGAGGATCGGGGTGATGGCCGCGAAGACGATCTGGAAGTAGGCGAGCGTCGATTGCGGGAAGAGGAATTCTTCTTCCGCCAGCTCCGGTATGTGCGCCTGCTTCAGCAGTTCGCCGCTGTCGAGGATCGACCCTGGCTGACCCCAGAAGTTCCCGAAGAAGCCGCTGTGGGTCAGGTGGATCGGCTCCCCGAACCCCATCTTGAAGCCAACGAGGACCCAGAGGACCAGCACGATCGCGAAGGCGACGAACGCCATCATCATCGAGTTCACCGACCAGCGTTTCTGCATGACGCCGCCGTAGAGCACCACCAGGCCCGGGATGCTCATCAGGCCCACAAGCGTGGCGGCGGTGAGCTGCCATGAGTTGGCGCCTTCGCTCAACCATTCCATAGAGGGGTCTTTCCTTTCTCGGCTTTGGGCACTTCTTGGACCGCTAAACCGTGCCGGGGGCAGCCGCGCACCACTACGTACACGTGTCCAAAGATCCGCGCCCCAACTTCGCCCGGCTGGCGGTGGCGCCCTGCCGAACCGCCGATTACGCTGCTGCCGTGCCCCTTGAAGGACACTACGAGCGGCAGAGGACCCCTCTCCGCAAGCTGAGCTCGCGCGAGATCAGGGCAGCATCGACGATCCTGCTGGTGACGGTCGCGGGACTGCTCGCCGTCGTCATCGCGACCGCCGGCGACAGCGGCCCAGCGACGCCCAGAGGCTGCATCAGCGCCACCGTGGCCGGCATCGTCGGCGCCGAAACGATCAGCGGCTGCGGCGCGGAGGCCGAGGCGAAGTGCGGCCGCGCCGCGCACTTCGATACCCCGCGCTCGCAGGCGGTGGTTGCCGAGTGCGAACGCCAGGGCGTCAGGTTCTGAGCCGCCCTAGCCGAGTTCGGCGAGGAGCGCCGCCAGCTCCGCGTCCACCTCGCCGCCGAGGCGGACGTCCACCGCGGCGTCGTAGGGCGTCTCGCCCTTGGTGACGATCGCGAGGGAGCCGCCGGCGTCGAGCGTCAGTTGCGGCAACCCCGCCACCGGGTGCACCGCGAGAGAGGAGCCGACGCACAGCATCAGGTCGACCGACTCGGCCAGCTCCACGGCCCGCGCCATCGCCGCCTCCGGCAGCAGCTCGCCGAAGAGGACGACGTCCGGCTTCACCGCCTCGCCGCAGAGCGCGCAGAGCGCGACCCCGCGCTCGTCGAAGAGGTCGTCGACCTCCTCCAGGCCGAAGCGGGCGCCGCAGGAGGTGCAGCTCGAAGTCTCGATCGAGCCGTGCACCTCGATCACCTGCTCGGATCCGGCGGTGCGGTGCAGGCGGTCGATGTTCTGCGTGATCACGCCCTCGATCAGCCCGCGGCGCTCCAGCTCGGCGAGCGCCTCGTGGGCGCGATTCGGCCGTTTGTCGCCGAGCGACTGGAAGCGGGGCCGGTAGTAGGACCAGAAGCGCTCGGGATCGCGCTCGAAGACGTCGACGTGGGCGACCTCGATCGGGTCGACCTTCGCCCACAGCCCGGTCTCCGGGGTGCGGAAGTCGGGGATCCCCGACGGAACCGAGACGCCGGCGCCGGTGAGGGCGACGGCGCGGCGCGACCGGCCGAGCAGCTCGGCCAGCCGCGCGACCCCGCCGCTCGCTACCTGCCGCTCCAATTCGGCGTCCGCTTGCCGAGGAAGGCGGCGATCCCCTCCTTGGCGTCCTCGCTCCCGAAGGCGGCGGCGAAGCCCTGCTTCTCGGCCTCGATGCCCTCGTCGATGTCCCCCTTGTGGGAGACCGCCTTGATCTGCTCGAGCGCGATCGGCGCCTGCCCGGCCAGCTTGCGGCCCCACATCAGCGCCGTCTCGAACAGCTCGTGGTCGGGGACGAGGCGATTGAGGAGGCCGAGCTCGAGCGCCTCCTCGGAGAGCACCGCGTCGCCGACCAGGTTCATCTCCAGCGCTTTGTTCGGACCGACCAGGCGGGCCAGGCGCTGGGTGCCGCCGAAGCCGGGGATGATGCCGAGCTTGATCTCCGGCTGGCCGAAGACGGCGGCCTCGGCGCCGATCCGCACGTCGCAGGCCATCGCCAGCTCGCAGCCGCCACCGAAGGCGATCGAGTTGACGGCGGCGACGGTGGCGACGCCGGCGCGGCCGAAGTCGCGGAAGAGCGCGTGGGCGCGGTTGACCAGCTCGGCGCCGCTGCGCTCGTCCAGCGTGGTGAAGGCCTTGATGTCGGCTCCGGCCGAGAAGACCACCGGCACCGAGGAGGCGATCACCATCGCCCCCACGCCGTCGGCCTCCTTGACCCGGTTCCAAACCGTCTCCAGGTCCTCGATCACCTGCGGCGAGAGCGAGTTCATCGGCAGGTTGGCGAGCCAGGCGATCGCCACGTCGCCGCGGCTCTCGAGCTTCACCGTCTCGGCCTGCTCGCCCTCGTCGGGCTGCGGATAGGGATAGAAGCCCTGGCCGCTGGAGAGCCCGTAGCGCCCCTGGGCGACGAGCCGCTTCAGGGTCACCGGCGGGGCGAACCGCTCGCCGTGGTGCTCCTGCAGACCCTCCATCGTCTCCAGCACCTGGTCGAGGCCGGTGACGTCGGCTTTCCAGAACGGCGGCAGCAGGCCTTTGCGCGGGTCGAGGCCGGCCCCGGCCATCATCCCGAGGTCGATGTCGCGGACCGAGCAGACGCCCTCCTCGACCAGCAGGCAGGCCTCGATCAGCGCCCGGGAGCTGAACATCGCCACCAGCTCCTCGGCGTCGGGCTGGGCGTCGCCGGGCACGTTCTGCTCGCCGTCCTTGAAGAAGCCCTCGCCACCGCTCTTGGCGCCGAGCTTCCCCTCGGCGACCAGGCCGCGCAGGCCCTCGTGGACGTAGAAGCTCTCGCCGTAGGAGGCGTGCATGTGCTCGGCGACGTGCAGGACGGTGTCCAGGCCCAGCAGGTCGGTGAGGAAGAAGGGTCCCATCGGCGCCAGCTGGGCGCCGGCGATCGCCTCGTCGATCGCCTTCAGGGAGAGCCCGTGCTCCTCCTGGGCCCGCCAGATCTCGCCCATCGTCGCCATCAGGATCCGGTTGACGACGAAGCCGGGGACCTCGCCGCAGACGATCGGCTGCTTCTTGATCGCCTGGGCGAAGTTGTAGGCGGCGGTGGCGGTCTCCTGCGAGGTCTCCTCGCCGACGATGACCTCGACCAGGGGCATGATCGAAGCCGGGTAGAAGAAGTGGAAGCCGACGACCTTGTCGGCGCGCAGGGTGGTCTCGGCCATCTCGGTGACCGAGAGCGAGGAGGTGTTGGAGGAGAGGATCGCGTGGCCGGGGGTGGCCGCGTCGATCTCGCGGAAGACGGCCTGCTTGATCTCCATCTTCTCCGGCACAGCCTCGATCACGAAGTCGACGTCGCCGAACCCCTCGTAGGTGGTCGTGCCGGTGATCTGGCCCATCACCTCGGCGAGGCGCGCGTCTGCCTGCTCCTGGGTCAGCTTCTCCTTCTTGACGAGGCGGGAGAGCTGGCCCTCCGTGACCGCGCGGGCTTTCTCCAGCGCCGCGTCGACGAACTTCTGGTCGATGTCCTTGACGACGACGGGGATGTCGGCTGCGGCGATCGCCTGCGCGATCTCGCCGCCCATCGTGCCGCCGCCGACGACGGCGGCCTTCGAGACGAACATTGCGAGTGAGTCCTCCAGGGGTTCTTGGCTTGGCGATGCGGCCCGGGGCCGCCGGGGGAGGCTATCCGCTTCCCGTCACGGGCGAACCCGCTTCCCCGTCCCCTCCCCTCGGCGTTCGTCCTTTTTCGCCTGTAGGGAGATAAAGGACGAACGCCGGCGGGCCAGCAGCCGCCGCGGCCGTCTGCTGCCGAGCGGCCGCGCGGTGGCCCCGCCCTCGGCTCCGCCGGCCGTGAAGGCGATGATCGAGGGGGCCGCGGTGGGGGCAACAGCTGGATGCGGATCTACGCCAACCGCGAACACGTCTTCGCCGTCATCGCCGGCCTACGCTGGGACACCTCCTACAGCGACGACGGCGACCGCACCGGCCCCGGTTGGAGCGAATACATGCGGCCCACCGGCGGCTTCCGCCTGCGCCACCCGCTCGGGCTGCTGCGGGCCCGCTGAGCTACCCGCCGCCACTGGGTACAACCCTCCCCGGCTCGAATCTGTACCGGCGTACAACCCCATCCCCCGGGTTCCCCATTAGGCTCTTTTGGCTCCTGTGTCGGGAGTGAGACGCACAACACCGATCGTGCCCGGGCCCGGGCACGCCAAGCGAGGAACGAAGAGGACCGATGAGCCGCATCCGCCAGCAGAACGTGACCGCAGCGCAGTGGAGCTCCAACGGAGGCGCGCTGGGCGCGCAGGACCTGACCCTGCCGGAGAACAACCACTTCGGCCAGAACGTCTTCTCCGTCACCGTGCAGCGCGAACGCCTGCCCAAGGACGTGTTCGAGAAGCTGCAGACGACGCTCGAGGGCGGCGAGGCCCTCGACCCGAGCCTGGCCGACGCGGTCGCCGGGGCGATGAAGGAATGGGCGCTCGAGAACGGCGCAACCCACTTCACCCACATGTTCCAGCCGCTGACCGGCTCCACTGCCGAGAAGCACGACTCCTTCTTCGAGCCGGCCGGCGAAGGCCAGGCCCTCGCCGG
>Ga0308176_10000457_pt1 | contig 26143 bp, 22 predicted proteins | sample PhyCR2_3_FD_203890 | JGI IMG/M metagenome (GOLD analysis project Ga0308176, IMG submission 203890) | Soil microbial communities from UC Gill Tract Community Farm, Albany, California, United States - DLSLS.C.R2 | ecosystem: Environmental > Terrestrial > Soil > Agricultural land | place: USA... | reverse complement strand
CTCGGCGCCGACCCGCACGTGCTGCGCGCCGTGCTCGGGCTCGGTGCCCCGGGCGCGACCCTGGACGCCGTGGTCAACGTGCGGCCGTGGGACGCGCCGGCCTCGGTCGACCGCAAGCTCGCCGCGACGCCGGAGCCGACCTCCGAGCACCTCGAGCGGCTCGCCGGCGTGTACGCGGAGCTGGGCTGGGCGCTGGAGCCGGCCGGCCTGCTCTCCGACGCCGAGGCCCGCGGGCTCGGCTCGACCTGGGCGTCCCGGGTGGTCGCCGCCCGGGCCAGCCGGCTGTTGCGGCTGCGCGCGGTGGAGAAGTCGTGAAGCCGATACGGCTGACCGCGGCCGGCCACCCGGCGGTGACCGGCCGGCACGACAAGACGCTCGAGCTGATCGCAGCGGACTCGATCACCGCCCGGGCGACCTGCATCGTGGCCGTGTCCGCCGACGCGCTGCCGGGCGACCTGCCGCTGCTGCGCGAGCGGGTCCGGCTCACGCTGTCGGCGGGCGGGGTGAGCGCCGCGGTCGACGGCGAGGTCAACCCGGGCTGGCACTCGGGCGAGTCGCTGATCGTCCGCCGCAGCGGGCAGCTCGACGCCGACACCTACCTGGTGAACGCGACCGCAGCGGCGGCCGACCTGCCGGCCGAGCTGCTCGCCGCCCTGCGCGACCCGGGTGCGACGATCGAGGTGACCGCCGAGGAGGTGGAGACGCCGGCGGCGGTCGTGCTCGTGCTCACCGGCGGCCCGGCCACCGACGAGATCGCCCGGCTGGCGGCCCAGGCCGACCTCGTCGTCGACCTGACCGGGCGGGGGTCGGCGGCACCGCCGGTCTCGCTGCCGGGTCCGCGCCGGCACCGGCTGCCGGACCGGGTGACCGCCCGCACGACCGTCGTGCTGACCGACGACCCGGCCGCCGCGCTGCCGATCACCCGCGGTCGCCGGGTCGTGCTGTGGCCGCCGGCCCCCGGCGCCGACCTGCTGTTGTCGGCCGGCCTCCCGCCGACGCCGCTCCTGCAGGCCGGCCGCGTCCCCACCACCGCCGCCGCCCGAGCCGACCTGACCCGCCTGCTCGCCCGCACCCCGGCGCCCGCCGTCCTCGACCTCGCCGTCCTCGACCTCGCCGACCTGGCCGCTGAGCACACCGTTCTTGCCCCGACCGCCGCCGTGGGCTGGGGCGTCCTGGCCGGCACCGGGCCAGCCGCGCCCGAACACGGGCTCGTCGTGCTGGTGCCGCACGGCGACGAGCGGGTGGGCGTGCCGGCAGCCGAGCTGGCCCGGTTGTTGCGCGCGGCGGGGCGGTCCGGCCGGGATACCGCCGCCGCGCTGACCGCACTCGGTGTGCCGCGGCGGGAGGCCTACCGGCTCGCGGCGGACCCGGCTGACGACCCTCGATAGCCTCGGGCTGTCCGAGTGCCGCGGGAGCGCGGCGGCTCAGCGGTTCAGCAACTCATCGTGGGGTTCGGGGACGCCGAGCGTCGTCGTCGACGTACCCCGCCGGACGAATTCGCCGCCGCGTGGCCACCGGGTCACGAACTGGTCGCCAGTGGCATCGACATAGCGGATGAACGTGACGTCGTCGAGGTCGACGGCGAACAGGTGGAACTCTCCCGGCGTCGGGTGCCAACCGAGCGCCCCGGCGACCGCCTCCGAGTACCGACGCTGGACCGAGGGGTCGGTCTCGGCCCGCGCCGTCCCGCGCACCTTGAACTCGCCCGCGCTGCCGTCCCGCCCGGTGACGACGCTGTGCACCAGGATCCGCGGATCGCGTGCAAGGTCGAGGGCCTTGGTCGAGTTCAGCAACATCGACAGCCACAGCTCGCCGTCGAGCAGGAGCGGCTCGACCGGGCTCAGCCGTGGCGTGCCGTCCCGGCGGACCGTGACGACGAGAACGACGCCCGGCCCGAGCAGCTTCTGCCGGCCGACAGCGGCCAGCCGCGGTTGCCTGTCCTCGAAGTCCGACCAGCGCACGTCGACCTCCCGACCGGCGCTTGGAGCGACGCCCTCCATTCTTGCGAGGGAGGCCCACCGGCTCGCTGCGGATTCGGCTCGCGACCCTCGATAGCATCGACGTACCAACTCGAGCACCACCGTGCACCAGGAGGAACCGTGTCGTCGCAGCCGTACCCGTCCGCCGTTCCCGCCAGCGTGGCGGTCGCGGCCGGCACGACGGCCGCCGACGCGCTCGCCGCCGCCGGAGTGCCGCTGACCGGCCCGTCCGGCGCGGTCGTCGTGCGCGACCTCGGCACCGACGCGCTCAAGGACCTCGACTGGGTGCCGGACGAGGACGCCAGGGTCGAGCCCGTCCCGCTGGACTCCGGTGCCGGCCGGTCGGTGCTGCGGCACTCGACCGCGCACGTCATGGCTCAGGCCGTGCAGGACCTGTTCCCGGGCACCAGGCTCGGCATCGGCCCGCCGATCGAGAACGGCTTCTACTACGACTTCCTCCCGGACCGCCCGTTCACCCCGGAGGACCTCGACCGCATCGACAAGCGGATGCAGGAGATCGTCAAGGCCGGGCAGCGCTTCTCCCGCCGGCCGGTCTCCGACGACGAGGCGCGCGCCGAGCTGGCCGGCGAGCCGTTCAAGCTGGAGCTGATCGGGCTCAAGGGCGCCGCCGAGGACACCGAGGGCGCCTCGGCCGAGGTCGGTGCCGGCCAGCTGACCATGTACGACAACCTCGACAAGGCCGGCGAGCGGGTCTGGACCGACCTGTGCCGCGGCCCGCACCTGCCGACCACCCGGCTGATCCCGGCGTTCAAGCTCATGCGCTCGGCCGCGGCGTACTGGCGGGGATCGGAGAAGAACCCGCAGCTGCAGCGGATCTACGGCACCGCCTGGGAGAGCCGGGACGCGCTCAAGGAGCACCTGCGGCTGCTGGCCGAGGCGGAGAAGCGCGACCACCGCCGGCTCGGCGCCGAGCTCGACCTGTTCAGCTTCCCCGAGGAGATCGGCTCCGGGCTGCCGGTGTTCCACCCCAAGGGCGGGATCATCCGGCGCGAGCTGGAGGACTACTCACGGCGCCGGCACATCGCCGCCGGGTACGAGTTCGTCAACACCCCGCACATCACCAAGGGCCACCTGTTCGAGGTCTCCGGCCACCTGGACTGGTACGCGGACGGCATGTACCCGCCGATGCAGCTGGAGGGCGCGCAGTACTACCTCAAGCCGATGAACTGCCCGATGCACGACCTGATCTTCCGGGCCCGCGGCCGGTCGTACCGCGAACTGCCGCTGCGGATGTTCGAGTTCGGCACCGTCTACCGGTACGAGAAGTCCGGCGTCGTGCACGGGCTCACCCGGGTGCGCGGCCTCACCATGGACGACGCGCACATCTTCTGCGCCGCGGAGCAGGTCGCCGACGAGCTGCGCTCGCTGCTCACCTTCGTGCTCGACCTGCTGGCCGACTACGGGCTGGACGACTTCTACCTGGAGCTGTCCACCCGCAATCCGGAGAAGTCGATCGGCTCGGAGGAGGTCTGGGAGGTCGCGACCGAGACCCTGCGGTCGGTGGCCGAGGAGTCCGGGCTCGAGCTGGTGCCCGACCCAGGCGGCGCCGCGTTCTACGGGCCGAAGATCTCCGTACAGGCGCGGGACGCGATCGGGCGGACCTGGCAGATGTCGACCATCCAGCTGGACTTCATGCTGCCGGACCGGTTCGAGCTGGAATACCAGGCCGCGGACGGGTCGCGGCAGCGGCCGGTGATGATCCACCGGGCGCTGTTCGGCTCGATCGAGCGGTTCTTCGGGATCCTCACCGAGCACTACGCCGGCGCGTTCCCGGCCTGGCTGTCGCCGGTGCAGGCGGTTGGGATCCCGGTCACCGACGCGCACGTGCCGTACCTGTCGGCGTTCGCCGACCGGCTGCGGGCCGACGGCGTCCGGGTCGACGTGGACACCTCTGACGACCGGATGCAGAAGAAGATCCGCACCTGGACCAAGCAGAAGGTGCCGTTCCTGCTCATCGCCGGGGACGACGACGCCGGTGCGGGCACCGTGTCCTTCCGCTATCGCGACGGCTCGCAGCGCAACGGCGTGCCGCTGGACCAGGCGGCCGAGGAGATCCTGGCGACCATCCGCGGCCGGGTGAACGCCGGGCCGTCGGCCGCGCTGTTCGACGAGGCCGAGGCGGCCGAGCCAGGCGCCGGCGCCGGTACGGCGGTAGAGCACGCCGCGGCCGAGGAGGCCGCGGCCGAGCGGGCGGCCGTCGAGCGGGTGGCTGCCGGCGAGGGATCAGCGGGGGAGGGGACGGCGCCGGCGTGACGGGCGCGGCGGGCGGACCGGAGCTGACCGGCCAGGACGGCGTCGGCGAGCCGGACGCGTTCGAGCGGCTGTGGACCCCGCACCGGATGGCCTACATCAAGGGCGAGGGCAAGCCGGCCTCGGAGGACGAGTGCCCGTTCTGCCGGGCGCCGAAGCTGTCCGACGAGGACGGGCTGATCCTCGCCCGCGGCACGCAGGTCTACGCGGTGCTCAACCTCTACCCGTACAACTCCGGGCACCTGATGACCGTCCCGTACCGGCACGTCGCCGACTACACCGACCTGACCGCGGACGAGTACGGGGAGCTGGCCGTCTTCACCCGTCAGGCGATGTCCGCGGTGCGGGCGGCCAGCGGCGCGCACGGCTTCAACATCGGGATGAACCAGGGCGCGGTGGCCGGCGCGGGGATCGCCGCCCACCTGCACCAGCACGTGGTGCCGCGGTGGGGCGGCGACACGAACTTCATGCCGGTGGTCGGGCACACCCGGGTGCTGCCGCAGCTGCTCGGCGAGACCAGGGCGATCCTCGCCGCCGCCTGGCCCGGCAGCTGAGCCGGCCGCCGGGTCGGGCGCACCCGGCCCGCCCGGTTGTCACGCTCCGGGCGAGCGCTCGGGCAGCGGCCTCAGTCCTGGTTGGCGGCCGCGATCGCCTTGCGCGCCTCGTGCTCCGGCATCGGGTCGTGCCGCAGGTAGCGCCGGGTGAACCGGCCGGTCCCGGCGGTGATCGAGCGGAGATCCACCGCGTAGCGCAGCAGCTCGATCTCCGGCACCTCGGCGTTGACCACCGACCGTTCGCCGCCGATCGACTCGGTGCCGGTGACCCGGCCGCGCCGGCCGGACAGGTCGCTCATCACCGCGCCGACGTACTCGTCGGGCACGGTCACCGAGACCGACTGCAGCGGCTCGAGCAGCGAGATCGTCGTCGCCTTCGCCGCCTCCCGCAGCGCCAGCGCGCCGGCCACCTGGAACGCGGCGTCCGACGAGTCGACGCTGTGCGCCTTGCCGTCGACCAGGGTCACCTTGAAGTCGACCACCGGGAAGCCGGCGGCGACCCCGCGTTCCATCTGCTGCCGCACGCCCTTCTCCACCGAGGAGTGGAACTGCACCGGCACCGACCCGCCGACGACCTTGACCTTGTATTCGAAGCCGCCGCCGGTCGGCAGTGGCTCGACCTCGATGTCGCAGATCGCGAACTGCCCGTGGCCGCCGGACTGCTTGACGTGCCGGCCCTTGGCCGACGCCTTGCCCGCGAACGTCTCCCGCAGCGGTACGACGACGGGCACGGTCTCCAGCTCGACCCCCTGCTCGCGCAGCCGGTCGAGCAGCACGTCGGCGTGCGCCTCGCCCATGCACCACAGCACCAACTGGTGCGTCTCGGCGTTGCGCTCCAGCCGCAGCGTCGGGTCGCCGGCGGTGAGCTTGGTCAGCCCCTTGGCCAGCGAGTCCTCGTCCGAGCGGGTCTTGGCGCGGACCGCGATCGGCAGCAGCGGCTCCGGCATGTCCCACGGCGCGACCAGCAGCGGCTCGTCCTTGGCCGAGATCGTGTCCCCGGTCTCCGCGCTGGCCAGCTTGGTCACCGCGACGATGTCGCCGGCGACGGCGAAGTCGACCGCGCGCAGCGTCGCCCCGAGCGGCGAGAACAGGTGCCCGACGCGCTCGTCGGTGTCGTGGTCCTCGTGCCCGCGCTCGGCCATCCCGTGCCCGGCCACGTGTACGGACAGGTCCGGCTTGAGCGTCCCGGAGAACACCCGCAGCAGCGACACCCGCCCCACGTACGGGTCGACGGTCGTCTTGACCACCTCGGCCACCAGCGGGCCGGCCGGGTCGACGGCCAGCGGCTCGTGCGGGCTGCCGTCGATCTCGGTCACCGGCGGCAGCGTGTGCTCGGCCGGGGTCGGGAAGGCGCTGGTGAGCACCTCGAGGATGGCCTCGGCGCCGAGGCCGGAGGAACCGCAGGCGGCCAGCACGGGGTAGAACGAGCCGCGCGCGACCGCGGTCTCCAGGTCGTCGACGAGCGTCTCTATCGGGATGTCCTCGCCGCCGAGGTAGCGGTCCATCAGCGACTCGTCCTCGGACTCCGCGATGATGCCCTCGATCAGCTCGTTGCGCGGGCCCTCGATGAGGTCAAGGTGCTCGGGGTCGGCCGGCCGCTCGACCAGGCTGCCGCTGGAGTAGTCCTGCACGGTGCGGGACAGCAGCCCGATCAGGCCGCCGATCGTGCCGTCGTCGGCGTGCAGCGGCAGGTAGAGCGGCAGCACGTTGTCGCCGAACACCCGGCGGCAGACGGCGACCGACTCCTCGAAGTCGGCCCGGTGGTGGTCAAGCCGGGTTACCACCACCGCCCGCGGCATGCCGACCGCGGCGCACTCCTCCCAGAGCGCGATCGTGGTCGCGTCCACGCCGTCGACGGAGGAGACGACGAACATCGCGGCGTCGGCGGCACGCAGGCCGGCACGCAGCTCGCCGACGAAGTCCGCATAGCCGGGGGTGTCGAGCAGGTTGACCTTGATCCCGTTGCGCTCGAACGGGGCGACCGACAACGACACCGAGCGCTGCTGCTTGACCTCGGCCGGGTCGGAGTCGGACACGGTGGTGCCGTCGGGCACCGTGCCGGCCCGCGGGATCGTTCCCGTGGCCAGCAACAACCCTTCTACCAGGGTGGTCTTGCCGGAGCCGGAATGGCCCACGACCGCGACGTTGCGGATCTGCTCGGGGCGGTCGACCGCCGCCGCCGCGACGACCGCCCCGCGGTCAGCTCCCTTGGTGGACCCTTTCGACGCCATTGGCCGCCTCCGGTCGTCCGTGCTGGTCTCCCGCGTCCTGCGATTCGACACCCTCCGCATACGCACCGACAAGACTTCCGACGGACTTGGCCGGAAACACCGCGGTCCCGCTGCTTGGCGGCCGGCCGGTCGGGCCCCGCCACGTAGCGCCGCACCACTAAGGTGGGCCGCACCATGACCGGTCTCTTCTCCCGCCGCCTGTTCTCCCGCAGCGGCTGGGGACGGGTGATGGGGCCACTGATCCGCTGGCTGGTCAAGCACGGCGTCACCGCCAACACGGTGACCGTGGTTGGCACGCTCGGCGCGATGGCCGGTGCCCTGGTCTTCTACTCCCGCGGCGTCTTCTTCGTCGGGACGCTGGTCATCTGGGCGTTCGCGATGCTCGACTTCGTCGACGGCTCGGTCGCCCGGGCACAGGGCGGCTCGACGGTGTTCGGCGCGGTGCTCGACTCGACCCTCGACCGGGTCGTCGACGCGGCCGTGTTCGGCGCGCTCATCTGGTGGTTCGCCGGCGCCGGCGACTCGACGCCGCTGCTGCTGGCCTGCCTGCTCTGCCTCGTCCTCGGCTCGGTCGTGTCCTACGTCAAGGCCAGGGCCGAGGGTGCCGGGCTGCGCTGCGACGTCGGGCTCATCGAGCGGCCGCAGCGGCTGACCACCGCGTTGGCCGGCACCGGCCTCGACGGGCTCGGGGTGCCCTACGTGCAGGCGATCGCGCTGTGGGCGCTGGTCGTGCTGTCCGCGTACACGGCCTGGCAGCGGCTGGTCGAGGTGCACCGGCAGTCCCGGGCGGTGCAGCAGGGGTGAGCGTGCGGGATCGGGCGGTCGACGGAGCCTTCGCCGCCGGCTGGGCCGTGGTGCGGGCGCTGCCGCAGCCGGTCGCGTCGGCCGCGTTCGCGGCGGTCGGCGAGCTGGCCGCGCGCCGCGAGGCCCGCGGCGTGCGCCGGCTGCGGGCGAACCTGGCCCGGGTGGCCCCGGCCGGCACCGACCTGGACGCGCTGGTGCGCCGGGGGATGCGGTCGTACGCGCGCTACTGGATGGAGACGTTCCGGCTGTCCCGGATCACGCCGGAGACGGTGCGCGAGCGCACCGAGGTGATCAGCGGCGACATCCTGGACAAGGCGCTGGCCAGCGGGCGCGGCGTGATCCTGGCGCTGCCGCACTGCGGCAACTGGGAGTCGGCCGGCGTCTGGCTGCTCGACCACGGCTACCCGCTGAGCACCGTGGCCGAGCGGCTGAAGCCGGAGTCCGTGTACGAGCGCTTCGTCGCCTACCGGGAGAGCCTCGGCATGGAAGTGCTGCCGCTGACCGGCGGCGAGCGCTCGCCCAGCGACGTGCTCAAGGACCGGCTGCGCGAGGGTGACCGGGTGGTGTGCCTGCTCGCCGACCGGGATCTGACCAAGCGCGGGATCGACGTCGAGTTCTTCGGCGACACCGCGCGGATGCCGGCCGGTCCGGCGCTGCTGGCCGCGAGCACCGGCGCCGCCCTGCTGCCGGTCGGGACCTGGTTCACCCCGGGCGGCTGGGGGATCCGGATCCACCCCGAGGTGCCGATCGCCGACAGCGGCCGGCTGCGGGACAAGGTGGCCACCGCGACCCAGGAGCTCGCCGACGCGTTCGCGGCCGACATCGCGCTGCGCCCGCACGACTGGCACATGCTGCAGCGGCTCTGGCTCAGCGACCTGCCCGGGATCGAGCCCGCTACCGCCGAGCCGGCTACCGACGAGCCCAGCGGCGCGGGGTGAGCGGATGCGGGTCGGGCTGGTGTGTCCGTACTCCTGGGACATCCCGGGGGGTGTGCAGGCGCACGTCCGCGACCTGGCCGAGGCGCTGATCGAGCTCGGCCACGAGGTCTCGCTGCTGACCCCGGCCGACGAGGACACCCCGTTGCCGCCGTACGCGGTCTCGGCCGGGCGGTCGCTGCCGGTGCGCTACAACGGCTCGGTCGCCCGGCTGCAGTTCGGCCCGGTGTCGGCGGCCAGGGCCCGCCGGTGGCTGCGGGAGGGCCGGTTCGACGTGCTGCACCTGCACGAGCCGTCGACACTGAGCCTGTCGCTGACCGTGCTCATGCTCGCCCGCGGGCCGATCGTCGCGACCTGGCACAGCTCCATAACCCGGTCCCGCACGCTCTCGGCGCTGTCCACGCCGCTGCAGCCGTTCATGGAGAAGATCACCGGCCGGATCGCGGTGTCGGCTGCCGCCCGGCGGGTGCAGGTCGAGCACCTCGGCGGCGACGCCGTGGAGATCCCCAATGGCGTCGCGGTCGCCCACTACGCCACCGCCGAGCCGTTGCCCGGCTACCCGCGGCCGGGCACGGTCGGCTTCCTCGGCCGGTACGACGAGCCGCGCAAGGGCATGCCGGTGCTGCTCGACGGGCTGGCCAGGCTCGCCGCGGGCCGGCCCGAGCTGCGGCTGCTGGTCGCCGGCCGCGGCGACGCCGACGACCTGCTGTCCGAGCTCCCGCCGGTGCTGGCCGGCCGCGTCGAGCTGATGGGCCAGGTGAGCGAGGCGGACAAGGCGCGCATGCTGCGCTCCATCGACGTCTACTGCGCGCCCAACCTCGGCGGCGAGAGCTTCGGGATCATCCTGCTGGAGGCGATGGCGGCCGGCGCCCCGATCGTGGCCAGCGACCTCGACCCGTTCCGCCGGGTGCTCGACGACGGCCGGGCCGGCACGCTGTTCCGCACCGGCGACCCGGCCGCGCTGGCGAAGGCCCTGGCCGGGCTGCTCGACGACCCGGCCCGGCGGCAGCGGCTGGTCGGGATCGGCGCCGAGGTGGTCGCCGGCTACGACTGGCCGGTGGTGGCCAAGCAGATCGTGGCCGTGTACGAGACGGTCGTCGCCGCTGATCCGGTGCGGGTGAGCCCGGACACGTCGGCCAGCCCCGATCTCCTCCCGGAGTGAGTCGGCTACCCCCGATCTCCGCGCAGAGTGACCGGACCGCCTACCCTGATCACTCGTGGAGGTGATAATCGCGGCCGTCGTCGTGACCGTCGTCCTCTTCGCCTGGGTGAGCTGGACCGTCACCCGGCTGGACCGACTGCACGGCCGGACCGCGCTGGCCCGCTCCGCGCTGGACGCCGCGCTCGTCCGGCGGGCGGCCGCGCTCCAGGCGCTGGCCTCCCACCCGGACACCGCGCTCGGGCCGCAGCGCGAGGCGCGGCTGCTCGAGTTGGCCGCCGCCTCGCTCGACGCCGACGACAGCACCCGCGAGGCCGCCGAGAACGACCTGTCCCGGGCGCTGCGCGACATCCCCGCCGGCGCCGACCCGGCGCTGCTGACCGACCTCACCGACGCCGCCCGCCGGGTGGCGCTGGCGCGCCGGTTCTACAACGACGCCGTCCGCGACACCGTGTCGCTGCGCCGCCGCCGGATGCCCCGGCTGCTGCGCCTCGCCGGGGCCGAGCCGTTGCCGGCCTTCTTCGAGATCGACGACACCATCCCCGCGCCCGACCCGCAGCGGACACAGAGATAGGGTCGCGCCTCCGGCAGGAGGTGAGCGTGCGGCGGTTCGGTCTCGGGTGCATCGCCTTGGCCCTGCTGGCCGGTTGTTCGAGCGGAGGCAACCAGGCCGCGGCACCGAGCCCGACCACCGCGAGCCCGACCCCGAGTCCGACGCCGTCGCCCACGCCGGCACCGACCCCGACGCCCAGACCGAAGCCGCCGGCGGTGAACCCGCTGACCGGCCTGCGCGGGGTGCCGAAGCAGCCGGTCGTCGTGGTCAAGATCGACGACACGGCGAGCGGCCGGCCGCAGATCGGGCTCGAGTCCGCCGATCTCGTGTACGTCGAGCAGGTCGAGGCCGGCCTGACCCGGCTGGCCGCGGTCTTCGCCAGCCGGCACCCTGCCGAGGTCGGCCCGGTCCGCAGCGTCCGCAACGCCGACCCCGAACTGCTGGCCACGTACGGCCGCCCGGCGCTGGCATTCTCCGGCGGCGCCGCCGGACCCGTCGCCGTGCTGCACCGCTCGCCCGTGCGGGACGCGGGACCGCAGCGGGTCGGCGGCGCGTACCGGCGGCTGAGCACCCGGCCCGCCCCGTACAACCTCGTGGTGGACACCAGCCGGATCGCCGCCGCGGCGGTCGGGGCCACCGGGGTCCGCGACATCGGACTGCGCTGGTCGGCGAGCGACCCCGCGCTGGCGAAGGCGCGGCGGGTGAACGCGGTCTCGGTGCTGGTCGGACGGACCGCGGTGCGCTTCCGCTGGTCGGCCGCCGCCCGGCTGTGGCTGCAGGTCAACCCGGACGGCTCGTACCGGCGGACGGCATCCGGGCGGATCATCGCCACGCCGAACCTGGTCGTCCCGTTCAGCCGCGCCCGCGTCGACCGCAGCGACGTCGACGTGGTCGGCAACCCGTCCGTCTACACCTCGACCGTCGGCTCCGGGACCGTGCTGATCTTCCGCGACGGCCGGGTGCTGACCGGGCGCTGGGGCCGGAGCCGGGCCCGCGGACCGACCCGGTACGAGGACGCCGCACACAAGCCGCTCACGCTGCACCCCGGTGGTGCGTGGGTGCTGCTCGCCGCCACCGGCGCGCCGGTCAGCATGCGCTGAGGCCACGTAGAATCGGGGCCATGTCCGACAGCCCGCTCGACCCGACCGTGACCAGCACGACGCCCCGGACCGGCACCGCCCGGGTGAAGCGCGGCATGGCCGAGATGCTCAAGGGCGGCGTGATCATGGACGTGGTCACCCCCGAGCAGGCCAAGATCGCCGAGGACGCCGGCGCTGTCGCGGTGATGGCGCTGGAGCGGGTGCCGGCCGACATCCGGGCCCAGGGCGGCGTCGCCAGGATGTCCGACCCCGACATGGTCGAGGGCATCATCAACGCGGTGTCGATCCCGGTGATGGCCAAGGCCCGGATCGGCCACTTCGTCGAGGCCAAGGTGCTGCAGTCGCTCGGCGTCGACTACGTCGACGAGTCCGAGGTGCTGACCCCGGCCGACGAGGCCCACCACATCGACAAGTGGGCGTTCACGGTCCCGTTCGTCTGCGGCGCGACCGACCTCGGCGAGGCGCTGCGACGCATCTCCGAGGGCGCGGCGATGATCCGCTCCAAGGGCGAGGCCGGCACCGGCAACGTGGTCGAGGCGACCCGGCACATGCGCTCGATCCGGGCCGGCATCCGCCGCCTGACCACGCTGGCGCCCGACGAGCTGTACGGGGCGGCGAAGGACCTGCGCGCGCCCTACGAGCTGGTGGCGGAGGTGGCCGGCCTCGGCAAGCTGCCGGTCGTGCTGTTCACCGCCGGTGGCATCGCCACCCCGGCCGACGCGGCGATGATGATGCAGCTCGGCGCCGAGGGCGTGTTCGTCGGCTCCGGCATCTTCAAGTCCGGCGACCCGGCGAAGCGGGCCGAGGCGATCGTCAAGGCGACCACGTTCCACGACGACCCGGACGTGATCGCGAAGGTGTCCCGCGGGCTCGGTGAGCCGATGGTCGGCATCGGCCTGGGCGAGCTCGCCCCCGAGCAGCGATACGCGGGCCGCGGTTGGTGAGCCGGCGCGGCCGCACCGACCCGCCGCGTGCGGGCCGGCCCGGCCGCGGCGGCGGACGGGGGATGCGGTGAGAGTCGGAGTGCTCGCCCTGCAGGGCGACGTCCGCGAGCACCTGCGCGCGCTGGCCGATTCCGGCGCCGAGCCGGTGCCGGTCCGCCGCCCGAGCGAGCTCGAGTCGGTCGACGGGCTGGTGATCCCGGGCGGCGAGTCGACCACGATCGCGAAGCTCGCGGTCGCGTTCGAGCTGCTGGAGCCGCTGCGCGAGCGGATCGCCGGCGGGATGCCGGCGTACGGGTCGTGCGCCGGGATGATCCTGCTCGCGGATCGCGTTCTCGACGGGGTGGAGGGTCAGCAGACCCTCGGCGGGCTGGACGTGACCGTCCGGCGCAACGCCTTCGGCCGGCAGGTCGACTCGTTCGAGGAGACGATCGCCTTCACCGGCGTGCCGGGCGGGCCGTTCCACGCGGTGTTCATCCGGGCCCCCTGGGTGGAGTCCGTGGGACCGGGCGTCGAGGTGTTGGGCACGGTCGAGGCGGGGCCATCCGCCGGTAGGATCGTGGCGGTGCGACAGGGCGGCCTGCTGGCCACCTCGTTCCATCCGGAGCTGGCCGGCGACGCGCGGGTGCACGCGCTGTTCGTGGAGATCGTGAAGGAGCAAGTCACATGAGCGGCCACTCCAAGTGGGCGACGACGAAGCACAAGAAGGCCGTCATCGACGCCAAGCGCGGCAAGCTGTTCGCCAAGCTGATCAAGAACGTCGAGGTCGCGGCCCGCGTCGGCGGCGGTGACCCCGGTGGCAACCCGACGCTCTACGACGCCATCCAGAAGGCCAAGAAGAACTCGGTGCCCAACGACAACATTGACCGCGCGGTCAAGCGCGGGTCGGGAGCCGAGGGCGGCGGCGTCGACTACCAGACCATCACCTACGAGGGATACGCGCCCGGTGGCGTCGCGGTGCTGGTCGAGTGCCTGACCGACAACCGCAACCGGGCCGCCTCGGACGTGCGTACGGCGATGACCCGCAACGGCGGGTCGATGGCCGACCCCGGCTCGGTGGCCTACCTGTTCACCCGCAAGGGCGTCGTGCTAGTGCCGAAGGAGGGCACGACCGAGGACGACGTGCTGACCGCGGTGCTCGACGCGGGCGCCGAGGAGGTCAACGACGACGGCGAGTCGTTCGAGGTGGTCAGCGAGCCGGGCGACCTGATCGCGGTGCGCACCGCGCTGCAGGACGCCGGCGTCGAATACGAGTCGGCCGAGGCGCAGTTCGTGCCGAGCGTGACCGTGCCGCTGGATGCCGACGCCGCCCGGCGGGTGTTCCGGTTGGTCGAGGCGCTCGAAGACCTCGACGACGTGCAGGACGTCTACGCCAACTTCGACGTCAGCGACGAGGTCCTCGCGCTAGTCGATTGACAGCCGGCCGGTGGTGTAGCCGCGGGCGACCGCGGCCATGACCGCGTGGACGTCGGACTCCCAGGGGGAGAACGGGCCCTGGCGCCAGCCGGGTGAGCTCGTGTTGCGCTGCACCGACTCGCAGGCGGCCCAGTCCTGCCGGTTGACCAGGTCCCAGAACTCGGCCGCGTAGGCCGGGTCGAAGCCGGGCCGGTCCCACGCCTCGGGCGGGAAGAACCACGCGCACTCGACCCTGGTCCGGTCCGCGGCCAGTGGCTCGAGCCGGTGCGTCATCAGGTAGTCCGGATGCGGGCTGACCAGCAGCGTCGGCAACAGCGCCGCGTAGCCGACCTCGCGGGTCCTGGTGGCCGGCAGCCCGGGGATCGGTACGCCGAGGCTGAGCCCGTCCAGCGACATGGTCTGCGCGCCGTCCCGCAGCGCGAGCGGGCCGCCGACCCAGCTGCCGACCGGCGCCGCCGGGTAGCCGGTGCCCGACTCCGGCGGAGTGACCTCGCACAGCTCGGGGTGGATCGGCGCGCAGTGGTAGCACTCCAGGTAGTTCTCGACGATCAGCTTCCAGTTCGCCGCCACCTCGTACTCGTGCCGGGCGCCGGGCACCAGGCGGCCGGCGTCGTACCCGTCGATGACCATGTCGGCGTTGCCGAGCTGCTCGGCCAACGGCGGCGCGTCGCCGGAGACGTTCACGAACACCCAGCCGTGCCACTGCTCCACCCGCGCCGGCACCAGACCGAACGCGGCGCGGTCGATCCCGTCGTCGGTGGACCTGCCGAACCGCGGGGTGGCCCGGCACTCGCCGCCCAGCCCGTACACCCAGTCGTGGTACGGGCAGCGGATCGCCCGGCCCTTCCGGCTCGCACCCGGCGCCAGCAGCTCGTGCCCCCGGTGCCGGCAGACGTTGAACCAGCCACGCAGGGCGCCGTCGCCGTCCCGGACCAGCAGCAGCGACGTAGTGCCCGCCGGCACGGCCCGCTGGTCGCCCGCCGCGGATACGTCGTTCGCACGGGCGACGCACAGCCACGAGCCGTCGAGGAAGTGCCGCCGCTCCCAGTCGAACACCGCCGCCGACGCGTACGCCGCCCCGGGCAGCGTCCGGGCCAGCTCGAGCGGCCGCGTCACCGGGTCCAGCGACGACGGGTCGATCGGCGCGCGCGTCATGCCGGGAGTCTGTCCCGGGGCTCGGTAGCGTGTCGAACGACTGTTCGGTGCGGCGAGGAGGACCGGTGCGGGTGCTCGGTGTCGACCCGGGGCTGACCCGGTGCGGGCTCGGCGTGGTCGAGGGCGCCGCCGGGCGCCCGCTGCGGCTCGTGCACGTCGAGGTGGTCCGCACCCCCGCCGAAGCCGCCCTGCCGGAGCGGCTGCTCCTCCTCGCCGCCGCGCTCGACGCCGCGGTCGCGGCGTACGCGCCGGACGTGGTCGCGGTCGAGCGGGTCTTCAGCCAGCACAACGTGCGCACGGTGATGGGCACCGCGCAGGCCGCCGCGGTGGCGGTGCTCGCCGCCGCGCGGGCCGGCGTCCCGGTCGCGCTGCACACCCCGAGCGAGGTGAAGGCGGCCGTGACCGGCTCCGGCCGGGCCGACAAGACCCAGGTGACAACCATGGTGACCCGGCTGCTCCGGCTGCCCGACCGGCCCCGACCGGCCGACGCGGCGGACGCGCTGGCGCTGGCGATCTGTCAGCTGTGGCGGGGTGCGGCCGGGGCCAGGCTGGCCGCCGCGCTGGCCAGGGAGGGCGCGTGATCGCCAGCGTGCACGGCACCGTCGCAGCGGTCGGTGCGGCCGGCGCTGTCGTCGAGGTCGGGGGAGTGGGCCTGGCCGTCTCCTGCACCCCGGGCACGCTGGCCCGGCTGCGGGTCGGCCAGCCGGCCCGGCTGGCCACCAGCCTGGTGGTCCGGGAGGACTCGCTCACCCTGTACGGGTTCGCCGACGACGACGAGCGGTCGCTGTTCGAGCTGCTGCAGACCGCCAGCGGCGTCGGCCCGCGGCTGGCCCAGGCCGTGCTCTCGGTGCTGCCGCCGACCGAGGTCCGCCGGGCGGTGGCGACGGCCGACGTGCCCGCGCTGACCCGGGTGCCCGGCATCGGCAAGAAGGGTGCCGAGCGGCTGGTGCTGGAGCTGCGGGACAAGATCGGCGCGATCGAGCCGGCGGCGCCGGCGGCGCTCACGCCGACGGCGCCCTGGCGGGACCAGGTCGGCCAGGCCCTGGTCGGGCTGGGCTGGTCGCCGCGGGAGGCCGACGAGGCGGTCACCGCGGTAGCCCCGGAGGCGGACGGCGAGGCGGACGTGCCCGCGCTGCTGCGCGCCGCGCTGCGGGTGTTGAGTCCGCGGTGACACCGCTCAACACCTCCGTACACCTGCTCCCACCGGGGGGTGGGTGAGGGTGGAGGAGACCGACCTGGCCAGCCCGTACGCCGAGCGCGACGAGCGCGAGCTGGAGGCGGCGCTGCGGCCGAAGCGGCTGGCCGACTTCGTCGGCCAGCCGAAGGTGCGCGAGCAGCTGGGGCTGGTGCTGACCAGCGCGCTGCGCCGGGGCCGGCCGCCGGACCACGTGCTGCTGTCCGGCGCGCCCGGGCTCGGCAAGACCAGCCTGGCCATGATCATCGCGGCCGAGCTCGGCGCCGGGATCCGGGTGACCAGCGGGCCGGCCATCGAGCGGGCCGGCGACCTGGCCGCGATCCTCACCGCGCTCAACGACGGCGACGTGCTGTTCGTCGACGAGATCCACCGGATCGCCCGACCGGCCGAGGAGATCCTCTACATCGCGATGGAGGACTTCCGGGTCGACGTGGTCGTCGGCAAGGGTCCCGGCGCGACCGCGATCCCGCTCGACGTCGCACCGTTCACGCTGGTCGGCGCGACCACGAGGGCGGGCCTGCTGACCGGTCCGCTGCGGGACCGGTTCGGCTTCGTCGGGCACATGGACTTCTACGAGCCCGGCGAGCTGGTGCAGGTGCTCACCCGCTCGGCGAGCCTGCTCGGGGTGCGGCTGGAGCCGGACGGCGCCGACGAGATCGCCGGCCGGTCCCGGGGCACGCCGCGGATCGCCAACCGGCTGCTGCGGCGGGTCCGCGACTACGCCGAGGTGCGGTCCGACGGGGTGATCGACCGGCCGACCGCGCAGGCCGCGCTGACCGTGTACGACGTGGACGAGATCGGCCTCGACCGGCTGGACCGGGCGGTGCTCGACGCGCTGGTACGCCGGTTCGGCGGCGGGCCGGTGGGCGTGGCCACGCTCGCCGTCGCGGTCGGGGAGGAGCAGCGCACGGTGGAGGAGGTCGCCGAGCCCTACCTGGTCCGGGCCGGGATGCTGGCCCGCACGCCACGCGGCCGGGTGGCCACCCCGGCGGCCTGGGCCCACCTGGGCCTCACTCCACCCGGACCGACAGCCCCGGTACTGTTCGAGTAAAGAAGGAACCGGCGTCGCGCCCGACTCGTTGCGAATGCAGCAGAAGACGCTGTGTATAGACTGCCGCGATTGCCGACCGGTCCGGCCCGGAGCTGGGTGGATCGGCCGCGAGCTGGAGGAGACCCGACCGTCATGGCTGAGCTGTTGCCCCTGTTGTTCATCGCGATCGCGGTGATCTTCCTGCTGGTGCTTCCGATGCGCCAGCGCAACCGGGCGCTGCAGCGTGCTCAACAACTGCAGGCGAGCCTGGTCCCCGGCGCCCAGGTCATGACCACCTCGGGTCTGTACGCGACGGTGGCCTCGATCGGCGACGACACCGTCGAGCTGCAGCTCGGCCCGGGCGTCACCGTCCGGTGGGCCAAGGCGGCGATCGCGGAGATCAAGTCGCCGACCGCTCCCGCCCCCGACCCGGCGGCCGCGGACGAGTCCGACTCCGTCTGAGCCAGGCCAGCACACCACGACCCAATGTGGGCCGGTCCATACTGGCCTGGAACGTTGTTGCCCCGCCGCGGCGGGACCCGCACCGAGGAGAGATGACACCCCGTGGCCGCCCCGTCCGGATCGTTGCCCATCGGCCGCTACCTCGGCGCTCTCGGCGGCATCTTCGTGATCCTGTACGCGCTGGTGTTCTTCACCGGCGACTCGCCCAACCCGAAGCTCGGCCTCGACCTCGAGGGCGGCACGCAGGTCACCCTGCAGGCGCAGACCACCGACAACAAGCCGCCCAGCAGCGCCGCGCTCGACCAGGCCCGGCAGATCATCGAGCGCCGGGTCAACGGCCTCGGTGTCGCTGAGGCCGAGGTGGTCACGCAGAGCCCGGACCGGATCGTCATCTCCGTGCCCGGCGCGAACGGTGACGCGGCCAAGTCGGTCGGCCAGACCGCGCAGCTGCGGCTGCGCCCGGTGATCTACAGCGCCGCCGCCGCGGCCACCCCGCCGGCGGCCACCCCCTCGGCCGGCACGTCCGGGTCGCCGAAGCCGACCGCGTCCGCGTCCGCGTCGGCCAAGCCGTCCGGGTCGTCCACGCCGCAGGGCTTCGCGCCGGCCCCGGCGCGGACCGCTCCGGCGGCGACCGCTCCGGCGGCGACCGCTCCGGCGGCGACCGCTCCGGCGGCGACCGCTCCGGCCGCCACCGGCCCGCCCACGACCCCGCCGGCCGGCGTCGATCCGAAGCAGTACGCGCAGGCCCTCGCCGAGTTCGACAAGCTGACGTGCGCGCCCAACTCCGGCGCCAGCGCCAGCCTGGACAAGCCGGCCGACGTCATCGCCTCCTGCGACCAGAACGGCGGCAGCAAATACCTGCTGGCGCCCGCGATCATCGAGGGCACCGAGATCGCCGGCGCCTCCGCGGTCGCGCCGACCTCGACCAGCCCGCAGTGGACGGTCTCGCTCGACTTCAAGAGCAGCGGCCAGGCGACCTGGGCCCGCTACACCTCCCAGCACAACGTCACCGTCACCCCCAACGACCCGGCCAACAACGTCGCGTTCGTGCTCGACGGCAAGACGATCTCGGCCCCGGCCATCCAGGGGACGATCAACGGCCAGACCCAGATCACCGGCAGCTTCACCCAATCGCAGGCCGAGGACCTGGCCAACGTGCTCAAGTACGGCGCGCTCCCGCTGACCTTCCAGCAGCAGGAGGCGCTGACCGTCTCGCCGACGCTCGGCTCCGAGCAGCTCAAGGCCGGCCTGCTGGCCGGCGGCATCGGCGTCGCGCTGGTGTTCATCTACAGCCTGCTCTACTACCGCGCGCTCGGCCTGGTGATGATCGCCAGCCTGGTCCTGTCCGGCCTCCTGGTCTACGCCGTTCTGGTCATCCTCGGCCGGCAGATCGGCTTCACCCTGACCCTGGCCGGCATCGCCGGGTTCATCGTCGCGATCGGTATCACCGCCGACTCGTTCGTCGTGTTCTTCGAACGATTGAAGGACGAGATACGCGACGGCAGATCGCCGCGGTCCGCGGTGCCGCGCGCCTGGGTGCGGGCCCGGCGGACGATCCTGTCCGCGGACGCGGTCTCGTTCCTCGCCGCGGCGATCCTCTACTACCTGGCCGCCGGCACGGTGAAGGGCTTCGCGTTCACGCTCGGCATGTCGACGATCCTCGACCTGGTGATCGTCTTCCTGTTCACCCACCCGGTCGTCACGCTGTTCTCCCGCAACAAGGCGTTCATGTCGCCGCGGGTCTCCGGCCTCGGATCGGTGCAGCGGGTGGCGGCCCAGCGGGCCGCCGCCGAACGCGCCGCGGCCGCGAACCAACCGCCTGCCCGTTCCGCCGCCGGCCGCCGCGGCCGCGTCCCGGCGAAGGAGTCCTGAGCCATGATCAGCTTGTTCCGCCGGCTGGACGCGGGCGAGGCGGTCTTCGACTTCATCGGCAAGCGCAAGCGGTGGTACTGGGTGTCCGCAGTGCTGCTGCTGCTGTCGATCACCAGCTTCATCGTCCGGGGGTTCAACTTCGGCATCGAGTTCGACGGCGGCACCCAGTTCCAGTTCAGGGCCACGACCGCGCAGCCGGCCGACGTGCAGTCGGTCGCCGAGCAGGCCGGCGCGGACGTGCAGAACACGCCGCAGATCGTCGGCGCCGGCGGCAACCGGTCGATCCTCGTCAAGGCCGGCGAGCTGTCCGCGCCGGAGCAGACCAAGGTAAAGAACGCGCTGCAGTCCCGGTTCGGTGAGCAGGTCACCGTGCAGGCGGTGAGCTCGTCCTGGGGCAGCGATATCACCAAGGCGGCGATCCGCGGCCTGGTGTTCTTCCTGATCGCGGTGTGCATCTTCATCGCGGTCAGATTCGAGTGGAAGATGGCGGTCGGCGCGATCGCGGCGTTGTTCCACGACCTGTTGCTCACCGCCGGCATCTACTCGATCATCGGCTTCGAGGTCAGCCCGTCGACGATCGTCGGCCTGCTGACCATCCTCGGTTTCTCCTTGTACGACACGGTCGTCGTGTTCGACAAGGTCGACGAGAACGCGCGCGGCATCCTCGGCGGCTCCCGGATCACCTACTCGGGGGCGGCGAACCTGGCGGTCAACCAGACGCTGATGCGCTCGATCAACACCTCGCTGATCGCGCTGCTGCCGGTCGGCGGGCTGCTGTTCGTCGGCGCCGGGCTGCTCGGCGTCGGCACGATCAAGGATCTGGCGCTGGTGCTGTTCGTCGGCCTCGCCGCCGGTGCATACTCCTCGATCTTCCTGGCCACCCCGATCGTCTGCGAGCTCAAGGAGCGGGAGCCGAAATACAAGGCGCTGGCCAAGCGGGTCGCGCAGCGGCGGGCCGCCGAGGCCAGGGGCGAAGTGCCCACCGCCACCCGCCGGCAGAAGGCGACCACCCGCACCGCGCCGGCGGCCGCTACCGCTACCGCGACCGCGACCAAGTCCCGCCGGGGCCGCACCGCGGTGGCCGACGAGGACGAGGATCTGCTCGACACCGAAGAGGCACCGGCGGTCGAGTCCGGGGACTTCGTCGACGAGCCGACAGAGGCGCCGCCGGCGCCGGCGCCGGCCGGTCGGGGCGCCGGGTCGAGCACGCCGCGGCCGGGGGCCCGACCGCAGAAGCGGCCGGCGCAGAAGCGCGGCGGCGGCGGGCGCCCGTCGGCAAAGAAGCGCCGGTGACCGATCTGGCCGAGCGGGTCGCCGCGAAGCTGCGGGACGTGCCGGACTTCCCCACGCCAGGCATCCTCTTCAAGGACCTGACGCCGCTGCTCGCCGACGGGCCGTTGTTCGGCGAGGTCGGCCGGGCCATCGCCGACCGGCACGCGGCGGCCGGCTTCGACGTCGTGGCCGGCGTCGAGGCGCGCGGGTTCCTGTTCGCCGGGGCGGTCGCGATCGCCTCCGGGACCGGCGTGGTGCCGATCCGCAAGGCCGGCAAGCTGCCCTGGCGGACGGTCTCGGCCGCGTACGAGCTGGAGTACGGCGAGGCGGTCGTGGAGGTGCACGAGGACGCGTTCGTCGACCACAAGCGGGTGCTGCTGGTCGACGACGTGCTCGCCACCGGCGGCACCCTGGCCGCTGCCGCCGACCTCGTCGGGCGGGCCGGCGGCCAGCTGGTCGGGGTGTCGGTCGTGGTCGAGCTGACCGCGCTCGGCGGTCGGGACGCGTTGGCGGACCTCGACATCCAGGCCGTGCTCGCCGGGTAGCCGCCGACCACGTTCAGTTGCGCCGATCGGGCGACACGGGCGTCGTCCACGACGCCGTACCCCGGACGCCCGTACACTGGGTGAGGTCAGGTCCGCGCTGGAAGGGGAGCGGCTCTGAGTTCCGACCTCGCCCGTGCAGCGGCGCGCACCGGGTCCGACCAGGACCGGCCGGCCGGCGATGAGGCACGCCCGGACCAGACCACGCCCACCCGGAACGGCGCCCCCTCGGCATCCCCCGATGGCACGTCGCCCCGGCCCGCCCCGCCGGACGCCGGCACCGTGTCACCGGACGCCGAGGTCCCCTCGCCTGACGTCGCTGCTGCTTCCGACGGTGCGACCGAGGACGCGAGCGTCTCACCGGACGACGCCGGCTCTGCCTCGCCGGACGGCGGCGACTTCGTCCCGCGGGAGGGCGCCTCGGCGGACGGCGCGGGCTCGGTCTCGGCGGACGGGGCGGGCTCGGCCTCAGCGGGCGACGGCTCCGCGGCGTCAGCGGACGGCAGCGGGCCCGCGGTGATCGCGGTCGACGCCGAGGTCAGCGAGGAGGCCGAGTTCGAGGCCGACCCCTACCCGACGCAGCCGCTGCCCGGCCTGCCGCTCCTGCTCGACGACGAGCCGGAGACCACCGACACCGCCGCGGTGCCCAGCACGATCGACCCCACGACCTACCGGCGCCGTGTCCGGGCCAGGATCGCCCGCCGCCTCACCGCCGGCGGCCAGCGCCCGTCCGGGATCCAGGCGGTGCTCGAGCCGCTGGTCGCCACCCACCGGGCCGCGCATCCCAAGGCCGACCTGAAGATCCTGCAGAAGGCGTACGACATCGCCGACGAGCACCACCGCGGCCAGCTGCGCAAGTCCGGCGACCCGTTCATCACCCACCCGCTGGCCGTGGCGACGATCCTGGCCGAGCTGGGCATGGACACGACCACGCTGGTCGCCGCGCTGCTGCACGACACGGTCGAGGACACCGGCTACGCGCTCGAGGACGTCAAGCGCGACTTCGACGCCGAGGTCGCCCACCTCGTCGACGGCGTGACCAAGCTCGACAAGGTCAAGTACGGCGACGCCGCCGAGGCCGAGACGATCCGCAAGATGATCGTCGCGATGGCCCGCGACCCGCGGGTGCTGGTCATCAAGCTGGCCGACCGCCTGCACAACATGCGCACGCTGCGTTTCCTCCGCCCGGACAAGCAGGAGCGGATCGCCCGGCAGACGCTCGAGGTGCTCGCGCCGCTGGCCCACCGGCTCGGCATGAACACCGTGAAGTGGGAGCTGGAGGACCTGGCCTTCGCCACCCTCTACCCCAAGCGGTACGACGAGATCGTCCGGCTGGTCGCCGAGCGCGCCCCGTCCCGGGACACCTACCTGGCCCGCGTGGTCGAGCGGGTCTCCGCGGACCTGCGCGCGGCCCGGGTCAAGGCGACCGTGACCGGGCGGCCGAAGCACTATTACTCGATCTACCAGAAGATGATCGTCCGCGGCCGCGACTTCACCGACATCTATGACCTGGTCGGCATCCGGATCCTGGTCGACTCGGTGCGCGACTGCTACGCGACGCTCGGCGTGGTGCACGCGACCTGGCAACCGGTCCCCGGCCGGTTCAAGGACTACATCGCGATGCCGAAGTTCAACATGTACCAGTCGCTGCATACGACGGTGATCGGCCCGGAGGGCAAGCCGGTCGAGCTGCAGATCCGGACGCTGGCCATGCACCGCACCGCCGAGTACGGCATCGCCGCGCACTGGAAATACAAGGAAACCAAGGAAGTCGCGACCACCCAGGGCACCCAGGGCGGCGAGGACCTGCTCTGGCTGCGCCAGCTGCTCGACTGGCAGCGGGAGACCCAGGAGCCGGGGGAGTTCCTCGAGTCGCTGCGGTTCGACCTCGGCTCGCGCGAGGTGTTCGTCTTCACGCCGAAGGGCGACGTGATCGCGCTGCCGTCCGGGTCCACCCCGGTCGACTTCGCGTACGCGGTGCACACCGAGGTGGGCCACCGGTGCATCGGCGCCCGCGTCAACGGCCGGCTGGTGGCGCTCGAGTCGCCGCTGGAGAACGGCGACACAGTCGAGGTGTTCACCTCGAAGTCCGAGCAGGCCGGCCCGTCCCGGGACTGGCTGTCGTTCGTGGCCAGCCCGCGGGCCAAGACGAAGATCCGGCAGTGGTTCGCGAAGGAGCGGCGCGAGGACGCGATCGAGTCCGGCAAGGACGCGATCAGCCGAGCCATGCGCAAGGCCGGCCTGCCGCTGCAGCGGCTGCTCGGCGGCGACGCGCTGACCACGCTTGCCCGCGACCTGCGCTACCAGGACGTCACCGCGCTCTACGCGGCCGTCGGCGAGGGACACGTGAGCGCCACCTCGGTGGTGCAGAAGGTCGTCGCCTCGCTCGGCGGATCCGAGGGCGCGGTCGAGGACATCGCCGAGACCGCGGTCCCGGCCCGGGCCGGGAGGCGCCGGCCGGCCGGCGACCCCGGCGTCGTGGTCAAGGGCGCGTCGGACGTCTGGGTCAAGTTGGCAAAGTGCTGCACGCCGGTGCCCGGGGACGAGATCCTCGGCTTCGTCACCCGTGGCGGCGGCGTGTCGGTGCACCGCAGGACCTGCACCAACGCGGCCTCGCTGCTGGCCGAGCCGGAACGGATCGTCGAGGTCGAGTGGGCACCGTCGACCGACTCGGTGTTCCTCGTCGCGATCCAGGTCGAGGCGCTCGATCGGCACCGGTTGCTCTCCGACGTGACCCGGGTGCTCTCGGACGAGCGGATCAGCATCCTGTCCGCGTCGGTCACCACGTCCCGGGACCGCGTCGCGGTGAGCCGGTTCACCTTCGAGCTCGGCGACCCCAAGCATCTCGGTCACCTTCTGAAGGCGATCCGCTCCGTCGAGGGCGTGTACGACGTGTACCGCCTCACGTCGGGTACGTGACGACGGCCCGTCGGCCGACCGTTTTCTGACCTCTTCGATCACTCTGCGTACAGAGTACCCAGGAGCGACCCACCATTTGGTAACGCTCTGTTGTGATGACTCTACGTGGCGTGGAGCGGCGAAATTGCTTACTCCCTGCACTTATAACGGCACTCAAAGTCGTTATTGCATTGACTGGCGATAGGTGTCTGAATAAGCCTTGATCGCGCGGGGACGGGGGAGCACCGTGCCCGCAAGACGGAAGTCCACCGACGTACCGGAGATGGAGCGCAATGGCAGCGGGCCGACGGATCGCCTGGTCGTCGACTGACCGCTACAGCCCGGTGCAGGACCGGGTCGGCGTCGTCGACCCGGCCGACGACGAGCTGCCTCCAGTGTTCGCCAGGGTCAACCAGGCGCCGTCTCCCTACTCTCCGGCCTGGCTGGACGAGCGCGAGATCCTCCGGGTGACCTACCAGGGAGACGACCGGTGCAACCTGCGCTGCCCCGGTTGCTACACCGGTGAGCGGCTGGACCGGCCCTCGATCGCGGCCGTCGCCGGAAACGAGCGGCAACGCGTGCCGTGGGAGGACTTCACCGGCCACCTGCGCGGACTCGGTGCCGGACTGCAAGATTTCTACCTTCTCGGGGCGGAACCGACGATGGACCCGGAGGGGTCCGCCGCCAAGCTGGCCTACGCGGCCGACGCCGGGCTGACGACCATGTCCATCACCAACGGCGCGAGCTCGCCGGCGCGGTTCGACCGGACCTTCGGGCAAGCGCTGGCATCGGGCGACCTCTACAAGGTCATCGTCAGCCTCGACTCGTTCGACCCTGAGGTGAACGACGCGCTGCGGGGCAGCAAGGGAGCCTACGGCCGGACGATCGCCACGATCAAGCGGGCAGTCGCGACCGGCGTCCCGGTGAAGGTTCAAGTCACAGTTTGGCCACGCAATTACCTCAGCGTCCTGGAAACAGTGCGTGCACTCTGGGAGATGGGAGTGCGTGGTTTTGCTTTCCACAGCGGTTCAGTGGAGGGCACCCCGGATTTCCTGGCCAAGGGGCTCGACCATCTCGACCCGCTCGCCTGGCGTACGCTCTGTGAACGGCTGTATGAATTCAGGGATACGCACCGTAACGAACTGGTGCACTTCAACTTTCCCCTGATCTACTTCACGGAGAGTGAGCTGCGCAGCCGGGTGATCGGCGACGACGAGCTCGCCGACGCCTACCTCACCCACGTGGCCGCCGTGGAGGAGGGCATCGCGTCGACCAAGCCCTTCCACGCCTGCCCGGCGATGGACGTCCCGCAGGTGTACGTCTACGCCAACGACGGGCCGGCCGGTCGCGGCTCGGTGTCGCTGTGCAACGTGCACAACCCGGACACCACCGCCGCGTTCGCCGACTGGGACCCGAACGCCGACCGGTGGCGGGTCGTACAGGACCCGGCCCGCAACCAGATGCAGCGGATGGCCGACTCGCCGCACCTCTGCCCGGCGATGCCGTTCGCCACCGGCGGCCGGTCCTCCGACCGGGTGGTCACCGAGGCCGGCGATCTCTATCACGCCTGCCGCTACCTCGGCTGCAACCAGGTCAGGACGGACAAGCGGCAGTTCGGCCGGGCGGCCTGGGAGGCGTCGCTGGTGTTCTACCGGGCGGTCGAGGTGCTGCGGGAGGTGTCCGTGCGGACCGGCGCCGAGACGGTCGAGCCGCACCTGGCGCGGGTGCGCCGGGTCGGCACCGGGGTGCCGACGCTGCAGGAGCGGACCGTCGC
>Ga0308176_10000456_pt1 | contig 26177 bp, 21 predicted proteins | sample PhyCR2_3_FD_203890 | JGI IMG/M metagenome (GOLD analysis project Ga0308176, IMG submission 203890) | Soil microbial communities from UC Gill Tract Community Farm, Albany, California, United States - DLSLS.C.R2 | ecosystem: Environmental > Terrestrial > Soil > Agricultural land | place: USA... | reverse complement strand
ACAGCCGCCGGAGGCTCGGCCTCGACGACGCCGAGGAGCTGGTCGTCGCGTCCCCGTTCGACTACGCGCGCCAGGCGATGCTCTACGTCCCGCGCGATCTGCCGCCGGCCACCGAGGGGTTCACCGCCGCAGCTGCCGAGCGCACCCGCGAGCTCCTCGCGATCACCTCCGGCCGCGCGTTCCTCCTGTTCACCAGCCATCGCGCGCTCCGCGAGGCCGCCGACCGGCTCACCCAGCTGCCGTTCCCCAGACTGGTCCAGGGCGACGCCCCGCGCGCGACCTTGGTCGACCGGTTTCGCGCGACGCCGAACGCCGTGCTGCTCGGCACCAGCTCGTTCTGGGAGGGCGTCGACGTCCCGGGCGACGCCCTGTCGCTCGTCGTGATCGACAAGCTGCCGTTCGCGCCCCACACCGATCCGCTGATCGCCGCGCGCATGCAGGCCGCCGCCCTCGCCGGCCACGAGCCGTTCGCGACGATCCAGCTCCCGGCCGCGGCGATCGTGCTCAAGCAGGGCTTCGGCCGGCTGATCCGCCGGCGCGACGACCGCGGCATCGTCGCGATCCTCGACGGCCGGGTCGTCACCCGCGGCTACGGGCGCGTGTTCCTCGACACGCTCCCCGGCGGCCTGCCCCGCAGCTCGGCGCTCGAGCAGGTCCGGCGCTGGTGGAACCTCGCAACCCTCGCCCCTACATGACGTCCCTCGACTCCTTGCTCGTGCAGCTCCGGCCGTCGTGGAACCTCGCAACCCTCGCCCCCACATGACGCCCCTCGACTGCCTCGACGGTGAACACCCGGTCCCCGTAGGAGCTCCTCGCAAACCTGGCCGCCCCCATGACGCCGCTCGACTGCTTGCGCGCGCAGCTCCGGCGGTCGTGGAACCTCGCAACCTGGCTGCCTCATGACGCCGCTCGGCTCCTGGCTCGGCTTCGGCTTGGGCGGCCTGCTCTGGGTACTGCTCGGATTTGCCGTCGGCGCGATCCCGTTCGGCGTGATCGTCGCGCGCGGCCAGGGCGTCGACATCCAGGCCCGCGGTAGCGGCAACATCGGCGCGACCAACGTCGCGCGCGTCCTCGGCGTGGTCCCGGGCCTGATCGTGCTCGTGCTCGACGCAGCCAAGGGCGCGCTACCCACCGCCCTGGCGCTGCACGCCGCCGCCGACCCCCGGGTGGCCCTCGCCACGGGCGCCGCCGCGATCCTCGGCCATTGCTTCTCGCCGGTCCTTGGGTTTCGCGGCGGCAAGGGCGTCGCCACCGCGTTCGGCGTGTTCCTCGTCCTGATCCCCGCGCTCGCGGCCGTCGCCGTCGCGGTGTTCGTGATCGTGCTCATCATCACACGCGTCCCCGCGCTCGGCTCGCTCGCCGGGGTCGCCACCGTCGCGGCGATCTTGATCGCGTCGCACGATCACGCCACCGCCGGGCTCGCCGCCGGCACCACCCTCCTCCTTGTCTATACCCACCGCACCAACCTCGCGAAGCTCCGGCGCGGCAAGCCACCCTGAGCTTCGACGAGCCTTGATGAGCTACGGCGAGCGCCGAGCGCCAACCCGCCGCGACCGCGTCAACTCGCTTCGACCCGCGCGCCGCACCCTCGCCGCACCCTCGGGGCGGCAGGCCGCGCTACCAGGTCGCGGCAATCTCCTCGCACTCCTGCGCGGCGACCCGCCGCAGCAGCTCACCAGCCGCCGCGAGCCCCGGTACGGCGAAGCCTTCCCCGAGCAAGGCGACGAGCGGCGCGAGCGCAAACTTGCGCTCGGCGAGGCGGGGATGCGGGACCTCGAGCTCCGGCGTATGGACGATCCGCGCGCCCCACACCAGCACGTCGAGATCGATCCGCCGGGGTCCCCAGCGCGCCTCGGCATCGCGCGTGCGGCCGAGCAAGCGCTCGATCTCGAGCAGCGTCGCGATCAACTCCCCCGGCTGACCATCGGCGAGTCCAATGCACACGGCAGTGTTGAGGAAGGCCGCCTGCGCCGGCCCGATCGGAGCGCTACGGTACAGTGGCGCTGAGCACACGACGCCCGGCGCCCCGAGCATGGCGATCGACGCGCGAGCGTGGTCGAACCGCTCGACGATCTCGGCCGAGGTCCCGATGTTGCCACCGAGGCCGATCACGACCGGCTCGATCATCTCGCCCGGTCACCCGCGATACGGCGGTCAACGGACGAGACGCAGCCGGCGGCCAGCGACCTCCTCGAACCACAATGCAGTGGCACGCGAGCCGTCTTCCAGAGTGTCCCGTGAGGACGGTAACGCGCCGCGCAGCGACGCGGGCTGGGTTCGGCGCGAGATAAATTGCACGACCGGGTGGTCGTGCGCCGGCCGGTCGTGGAGATGGCACCAACCGCGGGTAGCAATACGGTGGTCGACGGACGAGCGACGGGCCCAGACCCGCGTCGCAAGCAAGCGTGTCCGCGCTCTCCAGAAACTCCGCGCGGGAGGAGAACGCGAACGTCGCTTTTCATAACAGCGACGAGCCCAGACCCGCGGCGCAAGCAAGCGTGTCTGCGCTCTCCAGAGACTCCACGCGGGAGGAGATCCTTCGCGAGGTGCAGAGGCAGGGTCACGGGCGGGCAATCACCGGGTTCTTGAGGACGCCGATGCCCTCGATCTCGATCTCGACGACGTCGCCCGGCGTCATGTTGCCGACTCCAGAGGGCGTGCCGGTCGAGATCACGTCGCCCGGCTCGAGCACCATGTACATGCTGCAGAACGAGATCAGCGTCGGGACATCGAAGATCAGATCGGACGTCGACGAGTCCTGCTTGAGCACCCCGTTGAGGCGCGTCTTGATCGCGAGCTTCGACGGATCGAGGCCGGCGACGATCCGCGGGCCGATCGGGCAGAACGTATCGAACCCCTTCGCGCGCGTGTACTGGATGTCGCGCTTCTGGAGATCGCGAACACTGACATCGTTGACGCAGGTGAACCCCATCACGACCTCGAGCGCGCGCTCGCGCGGAACCCGCCGGGCACGCTGGCCGATCACGACGCCCAGCTCGGCTTCATAGTCGACCCGCTCGTACCCTGCGGGGCGCTCGATCGCCTCACCGCCGGGGATCATGGCCGATCGAGGCTTGAGGAAGATGAGGGGCTCCTCGGGCAACCCTTTGCCCATTTCGGCGGCATGGGCACGATAGTTGAGGCCGATGCCGATGATCTTGCTGGGGACCAGGTCGATGTGTTCGGTGGAATTGCCGTGAACGAAGGGAATACGCATGGGCGGAAAGGTAGGACACCTCGGAGTCCGTGTCATTGATCCGACAGGTTGTGCACCGTACAATTCGCAGGATGGTCCGGGCTTCTAACCCTGGAGCGCCACAGCGCGTGTCTGCGCATGTGCTGCCGAAGGCTCCTACGTTCTCCATGAACGACGAGGAAGAGAAGACCACGATCGAGTCCGGATGGGAGGAGGAGGCGAGCACGACGGTGGAGCAAGGTGAGGTCGCTGACAAGATTCGTGCGCTCGGACGCAACGGCGATCCGTCGCGGCGCCCGAACACGAGCATCACGTCGACCAACGGCGGGAGTATGCCCGACGAGCCGACCGTGGATGATCAGCGAGCCGCCGCCGCGCTCGCGATGCTCCCGCCGCCGATCGTCGCCAGGCTCGTGATCACCCAGGGCAACGACTCCGGACAGTCGCTCGAGGTTCGTCCCGGCAAGACCTACACGATCGGCCGCGGCATCGACAACGACCTCGTGCTCACCGACATCGCCGTGTCGCGCAAGCACTTCGACATCCGGAGCGAGAACGGCTCGTGGGTGCTCGCCGACCGTGGCTCGGGCAACGGCACGCTCGTCAACCAGCGCATCGAGGACGCCCCGTTCACGCTGGCGAGCGGCGACACGATCGAGATCGGCAACACCGCTTTCCGCTTCGACTTCCCCAACGGCCTGGCGCGCGTCCCGTCGAGCTACGACGTCTCGGTCGACGACGATCTCGAGCTCTCGACGGTGTCCGGCAAGCCGCTCCGCGAGGCCGAGGTGGCGACGCCGCTCCAGCACGTGGCGCCGATCACCACGCCGCTCGTCGCGCGAATCACCACGCCGATGGGGCCGAGCACGGCGGCCACGGCCGCGGCGATCGCCTCCCCGGGCCTGCCGCCGCGCACCTCACCATCGACCGCCTTCGGCGAGCCGCTGGCCCGGCCCAAGACGCTCCCGCCGCCGTCTCCGTTGCCCCGGCCGCGCACGCAGTCGAACCGCCCGCCGGTCGGCTACGCGCTCGATCGGCCCGGCCCGCACTCGACCTCCCAGCCGCTGCCGATGCCCTCGCTCGCCGCGGCGCTCGCGCCGACGATGTCGCCGATGCAGAGCGTGCAGGCGCTGCCACCACCCCCGATCCAGTCGACCACCCTGGCGATGCCGCAGATGGCCAATCGCTCGCCGCTCCCGCCGGCGGCGCTGACCGACCCGCCACTCAGCACGGTCCCGTCGACGATCCCCGGCCAGGGGCTGCCGGTCCCCGCGCACCACGGCCGCATGCCGTTCTCGTATCCGCGTGCGTCGGAGCAGCAACGGCAGCTCGCGCCGAACGGCTTGCGCGGGCAGCCGATGCTCGTGGCCACGGCGCTGCCCGGCCGCGATGCCACCTCGACGGCGCTCGTCCAGCCGATCTCGTACGGCAACGGTCAAGCCGCGGCGGCCCCGACCCCGCCGTACGCCCGCCCGACGCCCCAGCTGTCGCGGCGCGTGAAGATGGCGCTCGCCGGGGCCGGCCTCGCCCTGTTCGCCGCGGTCGCGACGATCGCGATCATCAAGGGGACGAGCGGCGATGGCGACCGGACCGGCGATGCGGCCGAGGTGCCACCGAAACTCGCCCCGCCGTCGAAGCCCGCCCTCGATCCGGTCCACGATCCACGCGCCGTCAAGGTCGTGCCGACCACGCCGCCGATCACCCCGGTCACGACCAAGCCCGACAAGGTCACCACCACGGCGACGACGTCAAGCCCGCCGCCCAGCGCCAACCCCACGGCCTCGAGCCCACCGCCCAGCTCCAACGCCAATCCCACGACGACCCCACCAACGCCGCCGTCCGGCGTCACCACGGCGCCGGCCAATCCCGTCACGACCAAGCCCGACAAGGTCGCGATGACAACGCCCGCCCCGACGGCGTCCAGCCCCACCGCGCCCACCCCCGTCACCCCCACGACGGCCAACTCCACGACGGCCAACCCCACGACGGCCAAGAGCGACAAGATCGCCACGACGCCTCCCGTCGCCACGACGCCTCCCCCCGTCGCCACCAGCACTGCCGACCCCAACCCAACCGCCACGGCCAAGAGCGACAAGCGAAACCTCAAGCACCCCGACGACAAGCGAAACCTCAAGAAACCCACGCCTCCCAGGAACGACGGCGCGCGCGTCGAGCTCGACCGGCCGTCCAAGGTGGAGCTCGCGCCCGCCAGCGCCAAGACCGACAAGAAGCACGGCGGCCGCTCGACGCAGGACGTGAAGAACGACGCCAACGCGCTGTATCGCGCCAAGCGCTTCGCCGACGCGGCGGCCCTCGTCACCGCGGCGCTGCCGTCGTTCAGCGGCGGCGACAGCCAGGAGCTCAAGGCCGTCGCGGCGGTCTTCTCGCAGCTCGGCAAGACCTACAACGTCGGCATGGCGCCCGGCACCAAGCCCACCGACGCGTTCGTCGCGCTGCGCAAGGCGATCGCCTACGATCGCGACGTCGGCGCGGCCTACGTCCCCGAGATGGAGCGCGTGCTCGTCACCGTCGCGTCCAAGGCCGCGCTGTCGTACGCGGCGGCCAAGGAGTACGAGCTGGCGTTCACGGCGGTGCGCACCGCCGAGGCGCTCGGCAGCCAGAGCCCGACCAACAAGTCGGTGCGCGACAAGCTCGAGGATCTCGCCGGCGAGCTCCTGCGGTCCGCATCGAGCGAGCAGGCCAGCGACCCCGAGGACGCCAAGAAGAAGCTGCGTCAGATCCAGGGCATGGTCGACCCGAAGAGCCCCCTGTACGCCAAGGCCACCAAGCAGCTCAGCAGCCCGTAGACCGCGGCCTTGGGACCCGCAGCCTGTCGCTCAGCGGCCCGACGTGATGAGGCCCAGGATCACCTTCTCGAGCCGCTCGAACTCGAACGGCTTGTCGATGTGGGCGTCCGCGCCGTAGATCGGCGACGTGAGCTCGTTCACCTGCTCGCCGATCGCCGTGACCATCACGATCTTGATGCCCTGCGTGACGGGATCTTGCTTGAGCGCACGCGCGACCTCCCAGCCCGACTTGCCCGGCATCATCACGTCGAGCAGCACGATGTCCGGCTTCTCGCGCTTGGCCAGCTCGATCGCGCGATGGCCGTCGCTCGCCGTGGTGATCTTGTAGCCGCGGTGTCCGAGGCGCGTCGTCAGCATGGCCACGATCTCCGGATCGTCATCGACCACCAGGATGCTCGTGCCCTGCTCCTTGCTCATGAATCCACGCTACGCCCCGCGGCTTCCCGCGGTCAACCATCCCCCCCGGTTTGCGCCTCCTCACGCCAGGAAGTGTGATACGGCAACCGCGTGCGCACGTGGATCTGGATCGCGATCATCGTCGTGATCGGAGCGGCGGCGATCGTCGCGCTCGGGGATGTCGACCAGCTGGCGAACCGCCTCGGTAACTTCCGGTGGCCCGCGTTCGGCGCGGCGCTGGGCCTGGCGCTCGCCAACTATGTGATCCGGTTCATACGCTGGCAGCTCTATCTGCGCCGCCAGGCCGTCCACATTCCCCGGGGTGACAGCGCCCTCGTGTTCGGCGCCGGCCTGTCGCTCTCGATCACTCCCGGCAAGGTCGGCGAGCTCGTGAAGAGCTACCTGCTCCACACGCTCCACGACATCCCGGCCACGCGGACCGCGCCGATCGTGGTCGCCGAGCGCGTCACCGACGTCATCGCCCTGCTCGTCCTGGCCGTCGCCGGCGTCGCCGCTTACGGGATCGACGCGACCCTCGTGCTCACCGCGGTGGCCGTGATCGCGGGCGGGCTCGTGCTGCTCGCGTGGCCGCGGCCGACCCGGGCGCTGATCGATCTCGCCACCTACCCGGCGGTGGTGCGGCGGTTTCGCGCGCCGGTCCACACCATGTACGACGGGCTCGCGGCGCTGTGCCGGCCCGGGCCGCTCGCCGCGGCGACCGCGCTGACCTTGCCGGCCTGGACCTGCGAGTGCATCGGGTTCGCGCTGATCGTCCGCGCGTTCCCCGGCGCCCACATCGACCTCGGCCTGGCCATCGTGATCTACGCCTCGACCACGATGGCCGGCGCGCTGTCGATCCTGCCCGGAGGGCTAGGTGTCACCGAGGGCGGGATGACCCTGTGGCTCGTCCACAGCACCGCGCGGCTCGATCGCGCGACCGCCCTGGACGCGGCGCTGCTCACGCGGCTCGCGACGCTCTGGTTCGCCGTCGCCCTCGGGCTCATCTGCCTGGCCGTCGCGCGCCGTCGCGTTCGGGCACGCGGCCGGGATGACCGCGGCGCCTGAGTGGCTATACTGGCGAGATGTCGGTAGGCGTCGACTTCGACTTCACGAAATGGATCGCGGTGCGCCGCGGCTCGCTCGAACAGCAGCAGCGCGAAGGCGCGACCTACGCGTTCTCCGGCGAGCGCAAGTTCCGCAGGACGCTGACGATCGCGCGGCCGGTGACGATGGCGCTCGAAGCCACGACCCGGCTGTGGCGCGACGTCGCGCGCACCGAGCTCCTCGGGGCGGCCGTCAAGGTCACCGACGAGCAGTACCCGCGGGTCTACCGGGCCGCCAGGACCGCCGGCGCGGCGCTGCGCGTCCGGCTCCCCGCCGTGTTCGCGTCGCCGTCGGAGGCGATCAAGGTCAAGGTGCTCGGCACCGAGGACGCGCCCCACCTGATCGTCAACCTCGCGCTCGCCGAGCGGCTCGACGACACCGCGCTCGTCGCCGCGATCGCCCACGAGCTCGGCCACGTCCAGAACGGCCACATCTTCTACGCGACCGCGCTGCACTACCTGACGCACTCGGCGGCGTTCTTCGTCCGCTGGGTCGTGCAGCCGGCGATCATGACCCTGCAGGCGTGGTCGCGCCGCGCCGAGATCACCTGCGATCGCGCCGCGCTGCTCGCCGTCCGCGACCTCGACAAGACCCTCCAGGCCATGGTCGCCCTCGAGCTCGGCGTCGAGAAGGGCCACGCGTTCGACGCCGACGAGTACATCCGCGCCGTACCTGACGTCAAAGACGTCAAGAAAGGGTTCGGCCGCTACGGCGAGCTGTTCCGCTCCCGCCCCGACGTGGCCAAGCGCATCCAGGCGCTGCGGCTGTTCGCCGGCTCGGCGATGTACGCGCAGGCCACCGGGCAAGATCCGCTGGGCAAGCCGAGCCTCGTCGACGTCGACAAGCAAGTCGGCGATCTCATCAGCGTGTTCTGAGCGTGTTCTGCGTGTCCTGATCGACCTCTGAGCGAAAGCGTGGGAGCGCCACCATGATCCTCCTCGAACATCACAAGCAAGCCAAGCGCGAGATCGTCGCGCGGTTCCAGCAGCTCGCCGAGCTCGCCGACGCCGTCGGCATGATCACCCTGGCGCGCGACATCCGCACCACGCGGATCCCCAAGCTCGAGTCCGAGCGGTTCCACCTCGTCGTGCTCGGCGAGTTCAACCACGGCAAGTCGACCTTCGTCAACGCGCTGCTCGGCAGCGACATCCTGCCGACCGGCATCACGCCGACCACCGCGTCGATCAACCACGTCGTGTGGGCGCAGACCCCCACGGCGCGGGTCGTGCTCACCACCGGCGAGAGCAAGTTCCTCGATCCGCTCCAGCTCAAGGAGTGGGTGACCGTGGCGGGCGGCCACGCGAGCGAGGTCGCGTACGTCGAGCTCGGCTACCCGAGCGACTTGCTCAAGAACCACGTCGTCCTGGTCGACACCCCGGGCGTCAACGATCTCAACGAGCAGCGCGCCGAGGTCACCTACGGCTACGTCCCGCGCGCCGACGCCGTGGTCTTCCTGCTCGACGCGGGCCAGGCCCTCAAGGACAGCGAGCGCGAGTTCCTGCGCAGCCGCGTGCTCGAGAGCGCCCGCGATCGCCTGATCTTCGTGCTCGGCAAGATGGACATGCTGTCGGCCGACGAGCGGGTCGCCGTCACCGACTACGTCAGGACCGGCCTCGCCAAGATGATGCCCGAGCCGGTGGTCTATGCGCTGTCCGCCAAGGACTGGGCCCGATCGAAGGATCCGGCCAGCGGTATGCCCGAGCTCATGGCCTACCTCGAGCGCTTCCTGGCCCGCGATCGCGCCCAGGTCATCCTCGACAACGCCGCCGCCGATGCCGCGCGCACCGCGGGCTACCTCGAGAACAACCTCGGCGTGCGGATGCACGCCTACGACCTCGATCTCGGCGAGCTCGAGCTCCGCATCGCCTCGGTCCGCGACCAGCTCGACACGTCCAAGCGCAAGCTCGACGAGCTCCACATCCGGATCGACGCCGACGCCGAATCGATCAAGAACCAGATCGCCCTCGATCTCGAGGCGTTCGCCAGGGCGTTCGTCCAGGCCCTGCCCGGCCAGATCGACGCGGTCGACGCCAACGACGTCAAGGCCTTCCTGCCGTCGTTCATCGAGGACAAGTTCAAGGAGTGGGCCGAGCTCGAGGGCGCCCGGCTCGCCGCGATGCTCGAGCACCTCGCCGAGGAGGTCATCTCGATCACCAACGAGAACGTCGCCGCCGCGGCCGCCACCCTCGGCGAGCGGCTCGGCCCCCAGGACACCGCCGTCGAGATCTCGGTCGACAGCTTCAAGTACGACGTCGGCATCTACGCCGTGGGCGCCCTCGGCACCACCGTGATGCTGTTCGTCAACGCGCTCGCGGGCGGCCTCCTCACCATCGCCGCGCCGATCCTCGCGATCGTCCTCAAGTCGAAGATCGCCGGCGACATCCGCATCCAGGCCAAGGAGCGCGTCCCCGCCGCCGTCCAGAACGCCGCCGAGGCGATGAAGCCGCACTTCGACAAGTGCATCGACGACTTCGCCCGCCGGCTCTCGGAGTTCGTGTCCAACGCCGGCAACACCCTCTACAAGGGCATCAGCGAGATCCTCGATCGCACGATGGCCGAGCGCCGCGACCAATCGACCAACCTCGCCGGCCTCAAGTCGGTGACGACCCAGCAGATCCAGCAGATCCGCGCCACCGCCAGCGGCCTGCGCCAGCTCCGCGAGAGCCTCTGGGCGGGCGCGCTTCCGCTTGACGAAACGACAGCCCCCAGCGGGCCTGACAGCCCGAGCGACCCCGAAGGCGACATCTCCAACTAGTACCTCGCCGCAGAAGAGAAGAGATGATGGGTTGGCCATGGGGCCGTGGGGGAGAACGCGAGCTCCCGCGGGCTGGCTCGCCGATGGGCCATGCCGTGCTCAACAGTCCTCGCGCTGCCCGACCCCGCGCGGTCGGGCTCGATGAGGCTCGGGGTGGCGTGTGCTCACACGTGGGAGCGCCGCGGAACTGCGCGCGGCATGGCCCGCGGCGGCTGCGCCCGCGGTGACGAGATACTCCCGATGCGGGACCTCCACGGCAACCCATCAAAACCACTGCGACGAGGTACTAGCTCGCCCGCCGAGGGGCTCGCCGTGCGAGTTCCGCAGCGCACCCACGCCCGAGCGCGTGAAACGCCAAACCCCGGCAAGCCCGACCGCTCAGGTTCGCGCAGCGCGAGGACTGTTTGAGCACGGCGAACCCCTCGGCGAGCTCGCCTGCCGCCCAGCAGGGGTACTGCGCTTGGGCTCAGCTGGACCAACCGCCAGCCCGCGGGTGCCCGCGTTCTCCCCTCCGCTCATGGAATCGGGAGGTTCTCGTCACCCGCGGGCGTGGCCGCCGAGGGCCTCGCCGTGCGAGTTCCGCAGCGCACCCACGCCCGAGCGCATGAGACGCCAAACCCCGTCGAGCCCGACCGCTCAGGTTCGCGCAGCGCGAGGACTGTTTGAGCACGGCGAGGCCCATCGGCGAGCCAGCCCGCGGCTGCCCGCGTTCTCCCCTCCGCCCGCGGAGGCTGCCGGTGGAGAGGCTTCCCGGAAGGCGAGCCAGCCCGCGGCTGCCCGCGTTCTCCCCTCCGCCCGCGGAGGCTGCGGGCGCCATGGCAACTCGAGTTGCCGCTAAAACGCGTGGGCAGCGGAGTCTTTGCACTCCACGTGCATCGGCCTGGTCACCGGGTAATCGCTCGGTTAGCTGCTGGCAGGGCGCTTGCTGAGTGCTTTCCCCATGAAGCGCCTCCTCGCCCTCTGCCTGATCGCCGGTTGCGGTGTCTCCAATCCCTCTGGCGCGAGTGACACCGATGGTACCGGCGACTCCGATGGCACCACCGGCGATACCGGCGGCTCCGCCGGCAACCCCGTCAAGCCCGGCCCGTTCAAGGCCGACCCGTACCCGATCGTCAACCAGGTCGACATCACGGCCGAGGTCTTCCTGCCGGGCCAGGCCGAGCTCGTCGTCTCGACGCTGCGCGAGCTGTCGACCGACCCGGCCCACGCGCTGATCACGATCGCCTCCGAGGCCGGCGTCCCCGCCGTCGGCACCTTGTACAACCTGCTCCCGGGGATCCTGAAAGATCAGCTCGAGGGCTGGATCAACAACGAGATCGCCAAGGTCAAGATCAACGGCGTGTCGGTCACCACGTACGCCGGGCAGATCGCCGGGCTCGCCGACATCGCGCTCACCCACTTCACGGTGGACAGCGAGCTCTCGTTCCACGACCAGATCGCGACCCACCGGATCACGGCGCTCGATCTGACGCCCACGGGGATCAACTACAAGCTCCCGATCGGCGGGCTCGCCGGCGACCTCCTGTCCCAGGACGCGAGTGTCTTCCTCGCCACGAGCGGCTCGGTCAAGCTCGGCGAGCAGCATTTCGGCCTCGCGTACGGCGAGTACGCGTGGGAAGGCCTCGATGCCGCGTCGCAGGCGCTGTTCGGCGGTGACATCCGCGGGGCGCTCGGCAACGCGATCAATTGCCCCAACCTCGCCCACAACATCGCCGACAAGTGCATCTTCACCGCCTGCGTCGGGCACCAGGCCGAGCTGACGGCGATCTGCGAGGGCGGGCTCGACGCGATCGTCAACTTCGCGCACGACCGGATGGCCGCGCTGCGGCTCGATGTGCTCCACCTCGCCTCGGGTCAGGGCCAGCTGGTTGACGACAACGGCGATGGCGCGTTCGACCGCATCACCGGCGGGACGTGGCAGGCCGAGCTCAACCTCGGCCTCGGCCTCCGCAAGACCACGGCGAGCTTCGCCAGCGCACCCTGAGCCCGAGCTCAACCTCGGCCTCCGCCTCCGCAAGACCACGGCGAGCTTCGCCAGCGCACCCTGAGCCCGCCGCCCTGACCAGGTACCGACCCACCGCCGACCGGGTACCGACCCCGCGGCGATCGGATACCGACCCACCGCCGATCGGATACCGACCCACCGCCGACCGGATACCGACCCACCGCCGATCGGATACCGACCCCGCGCCGACCGGGTACCGACCCACCGCCGACCGAATAGCGACCCGCCGCCGGCCGGCGCGAGCGAGCCCGCCGCGCGTGCTGTAGGCTCTGGACATGTCGCTGTGGTCGCGCGTGCAACGCCGGCTGGGAGATCTGGCCGGCGAGCTGGTGCTCGACGAGTACCGCGAGCAGCTCGATCAGGCGCAGGCGCTGCTCGCCGGCGGCAACGTGACGACCGCGACCGAGGTGCTCGAGGCCCTGCTCGCCGCCAAGCCCGATCATGGCCAGGCCCTGATCGTGCTCGGCGAGGCCCGGCTCGTCGCGCACGACCCCGAGCGCGCCCTGGGCGCCTTCGAGCGCGCCCTCCGGATCCGCGGCGCTGATCCCGCAGCGCTCGTCGGCCACGGCCTCGCGCTCGTCGAGCTGGCGCGCCACGAGGCCGCCATCGCGGCGCTCGGCCGCGCCGTCGCGGAGGCCGCCGGGGATCGCGCGATCCTCGCCGAGGCCTACCGGGGGCTCGGCATCGCGTGGCGCCGCCGCGGCGACGTCGACAAGGCGATCCGCGAGCTCCGCAAGGCCGTGGCCGAGGACGGCGAGGATGCCGACGCCCGCGCCGCGCTCGGCGAGGCGCTGGTCGCCGACGGCGGTCCCCACGACGAGGCGCTGCGCCACCTCGAGCGCGCGGCCGCCGCCCCCGAGCCGCCCGCGCTCGCGCTCTATGCGCTCGGCAAGATCGCGCTCGGCGACGCCGCCGTCGCGATCGGCCGCGAGCAGCTCGGCAAGGCGCGCGCGAGCGCCGACCGCGACCCGACGCCCCTGGGCGCGCAGATCCGGCTCGAGGTCATCATCGCCCAGGGTGACGCCGCCCTCGCCGAGCGCGACGCGATCCGCGCCCACGGCTTCTTCCTCGAGGCCCTCCAGGTCGAGCCGCGCCGCGCCGACCTGCACGCCAAGATCGCCCAGGCCCATCGCTCGATCGGCAACCTCGACGCCGCGATCGCCAGCTACGAGCGCGCCCTCGCGCTGGGCGGCGCGGTCGAGATCCTGCGCGCGGCGGTCGACGCGGCGATCGAGGCCGGCGATGCGCTGCGCGAGGCGCGGTGGGCCAACGATCTGCTCGCCGCGGACCCGACCGACGTCCGCGCGCTCGTCGCCCGCGGCGCCGCCATGGCCGAGACCCAGCCCGCGGCCGCCCGCGCGCTGCTCACGCTGGCCGCGGCCCGCGACGACGTCGACGCCCACGTCTGGCTCGCGCGGCTCGCGCTGGCCGGCGATCCGGCCGATCCGCAAGCGCCCGCGAACCCGCCCGCCGCCGCCCTCGCCGCCCTCGCCGCGCTGCGGGTCGCCCCGCACCACGGCCCCGCGCGCCAGATCTTGACCGCCGCCCGCGCGGCGCAGCTCGGCACGCCCGGCCCCGAGATCGCCGAGCTCGCGGGCTTCCTCCAGAAGCTCGTCGCGCAGCGCCGCGAGCTCGGCCACCTCGTCGGCGACGTCGCGCGCGCCGCGGCGGGCCTCGATCAGCCGCTCCTGGTCACCGTCATGGGCGAGTTCTCGAGCGGCAAGTCGTCGTTCGTCAACGCGTTCATCGGCGCCGATGTCGCCCCGACCGGCATCACCCCGACCACCGCGACGATCAACGTGGTCCGCTACGGCCGCGAGCGCGGCGGCCGGATCGTCACCGCCGACGGCACCGCGCTCGAGCTTCCCTGGGACGCGCTGATGGCGCACCTCCGCGCGCTCACCCCCGACGCCGCGCGCGCGATCGACCGCGTCGAGATCCTCGTCCCGCTCCCGCAGCTCGAGAAGATCCACATCGTCGACACCCCCGGCCTCAACTCGATCCAGCCCGAGCACGAGGCGACCGCCCGCGCCTTCATCGCGCGCGCCGACGCGGTCGTCTGGGTGTTCACCGCCTCGCAGGGTGGCAAGGCGAGCGAGAAGCGCGCGCTGGCGTCGATCCGCGACGAAGGCAAGCGCGTGCTCGGCGTGCTCAACAAGGCCGACCAGCTCACCACCGGCGAGACCGCCGAGGTCATCGGCTTCATCACCGGCGAGCTCGGCGAGCTGGTCGAGGCCGTCGTCCCGTTCTCGGCCCGCCGCGCCCTGGCGTGGAAGCAGACGGCGACCGGCGACGACGGCAACTGGCGGGCGCTCGACGGCGCCCTCGAGCAGCGGTTCTTCCAGCAGGCCCGCCAGCTCAAGCGCGACGGGTGCGCGCGGGCCCTGCGGACCGTGGTCACCGAGGCGCGCGCGCAGGTCGAGGTGCTCCGGACCCAGGCCACGCAGGCCGCCGACGCCGCCCGCGCCGGCTCGGACGAGCTGCGGGCGTCCGCGCGCGCGTTCGCCGCCGACAGCGTGCTCGCCGAGCGCCGGGCGCTGTCCGACGCGACCACGGCGCTCTATCGCCGGGCCGCGCGCGAGGTCCTCGATCTGGTCCGGCCGCGCCGGCTCCCGTTTGCGTCCCACTCGGCGACCGTCGCCGACCGCGACTACCTGATCGCCCTCCTGTCGTCGGGGTTCGAGGCCGCGATCGAGGACGGCCGGCGCCGCGTCGCCGCGGATCTCACCGTGCGCTCGCGGCTCGCCGAGGCCGCCGCGCGGACGCTGTCCACCGCGCTCGACGTCGACGTCATCGGCGACCTGCGGCGCGCCGCCGACGACCGGATCGGCCTGGCGCTGTCGCGCGTGTTCGACCGCGCGCGGGCGTTCCTGCGCGGCTACCTCGAGGGCGGCTACGTCGAGGCGTTCTTCCGCAACGACGTCCCGCGGCTCGAGCTCGCCGAGGATGCCGTCTACCACGCCCTCGTCCGCGGCGCGCCGGATCTCGACCGGGAGCTCGGCGAGCCGCTCGCGCGAGCCGCGACCGACGCCCTCACCGCGCTCGCCGGCCGGCTCGACCATTGGGGCGCCGTGATCGACGTCCACGCGTTCGACCTCGAGGTCGGCGTCGGCCGCGCGCTCGAGATCGCCGAGGCGCGGCTCGGAGCCTTCCCTTTCGCCGGCCGGTCTGCGTAGGATTCGCCGGCATGGCTCCGCCCCGCCCCCGCGCGAAGTCGGCTCCGCCCCTCCGCCTCACGCTCGGCATCGATGAAGCCGGGCGCGGGCCCTCGGTCGGGCCGATGGTGATCGCCGCGGTCGCCCTCGACTCGCGCAGCGCCGCGGCGCTCACCCGCGCCGGCCTGTGCGACTCGAAGACCTACGGTGCCGGCGACGAGGCCCACGAGATCCGCGCCGCGCTCGGCCGCGAGATCCGCAGGCGCGCCCGGTTCGTCTCGTTGATCGAGGTCGCGCACACCGAGATCGACCTGCGGGTCGCGCGCCACGAGCTCAACGTCCTCGAGCGCGAGCTCGCCACCCGCCTGATCGATCAGGCCCCGGCCGTCGACCGGATCATCGCCGATGGCAAGCGCATGTTCGCCGCGCTCGGCCAGCGCTACGCGAACTTCGAGTCGCACGACCGCGCCGAGGACAAGCACGCCGCGGTCGCCGCGGCCTCGGTGGTTGCCAAGGTCCTGCGCGACGAGCGGTTCGCCCAGATCCGCGCGCGCTACGAGTCCGAGCTCGGGCCGATCACCGGCGGCGGCTACGCCAACGCGGCCACCCGGCGCTGGCTGCGCGCCTACGCCCTGCGCTACGGCCGGCTCCCCGATGAAGCCCGGCTGTCCTGGCCGCACCCTTACGTCGAAGATCTGATCGGCTGTGTCCGCCCGCCGAGCCTTCAGACCGAGCTATTCAGCTAGACACTTGCCGACCGGCGAGTCCCTGGCGACCCGGTCGCGGTAGCCCCGATCCGACTTCGCGATCCGGACGGCCAGGCGCCGCACCACGGCACAATCGCCTCGCCGCGCCGCGGCCTCGCACTGCTGGTACAGCTGGTCGATCGAAGCATCGGGCGACTCATTCGCCGGCCCATCCGCCGAACCGGCGGGCGACCCATCCGCCGGACCCGACGGTGAACCCGCCGACTTGTCACGCTCCGAGCGCGTGGCCGCATCGGCCTTGGCTTCCTTGACCGCCTTCTTGCCCGTTTGCTTGGCGGCGTCACCTGGAGCAGCCGGTGGCGGATTGCGCGACAGGCGAGCCGCGCCTGCAAGATCGCCGGACGCGCGCGCGTTGTCGTGCCCCGCCTCGGAAGCCGCCGCCTCCTCCCGCGCAGGAGCCTTCAGCGGCGGCTCCCTCCGGGGAGCGACGTGCCCGGCCGGCGACGGTGGTGCAACCGTGCCCCCCGTGACGACGTCCAGATCTTCGTGGGACGTCACGACCGGCGCGGCACCCTCCGCGCGAGGACCTCCCGGGGGGGCCACCGCCGCGGGGGCGGCTGGGGCGACGCCCGACGTCACCTGACGCCGGCCCGCGACCTCGAGCTTGACCGCAGCCTCCGGCGTCATCGGACTCCCGGCGGAGCCGGCACCCGCGCCGAGCGTTGCTGCGGTGCGGTCGTCTGCCGGCGCCGGATTGGCCGTGGTCTGGCCCTCTGCGAAGCTGCCGCCCGCCCTGGCGCTGCCCACGGGCGGTGTCGCGGCAGCCGCGGGGTCCGCCGCCACCATGCCGGATGGCTCCCGTGCGTTGACCGGGACCGGCGCGTCCACGCCATGCCGGCCGACCAGCACGGCGCCGCCGGCGAGCACCAGCACGGTCGCCAGCGCGAGCGCCGGTGGACGCCGCAGCCCGGCGGCCAGCCGCTGCCACCACGCCGGCCGCGCTTGCATCGCCTCCGCCTTCGCACCCGCCGCCGCCAGGAGCTCGGCCAGCCCGCGCTCGGGCGGATCTTCATCACGCATCGTGAGCCACACCGCGCGCATCGCCTCGAGCTCCAGGCCGTCATCACGCGCGGCCGGATCGTCGCCGCGATCATCGCCGTCGCCGTCGCCACCGCCGCCGCCACCGCGACGCGCGCGGCCCGCGAGACCATCGCGCGAGCCCTGCCGGGTCGTCACGGCGCGGCCTTCGCGACGTCCTTGTACTCGTCGAGCTCGAGCCGCAGCTTCTCGAGCGCATAGCGCATCCGGCTCTTCACGGTGTTCTCCGGCACGCCGACGACATCCGCGATCTGCTTGAACGGCATGTCGAGGAACTCGCGCATCAAGAACACCTCGCGCTGCTCCTCGCCCAGCGCCTGGATCGCCCGCTGCATCGACTCGTGCAGCTGCTTGTTTACCGACTTGCGATCACTGGCCATTTCATTCGACGGAATGACATCGAGCAAGCTGCCGCTGTCTTCGCTGGCGTCCATCGGAGCGTCCAGCGAAGCGTGCTTGCGATGCTTCCGCCTCCTGGTCTGGTCAACGCACAGGTTGCGCGCGATGGTGTAAAGCCACGTCGTAAACTTGGCCTGTCGCTTGTAAGCCTCGGCGCCCTTGATGACGCGCATGAAGGCTTCTTGCAGCAGATCTTCGGCCGTCTCCTTGTCGCCGACGAACCGCAGGATGAAGTTGAACACCGGCTTGCGATGCCGTGATAGCAGCACCTCGAACGCGCGGACCTCGCCCCGCTGGTAGCGGATCATCAGGTCTTCGTCGGCGGCGTCGGTGCTCATGCGGGTAGGCGGGCGGGCCCGGGATGCGAGGGGTGCGAGGTGGGCTAGGTCTGCGACCTTCGTCGGTTTTCCGCCACACTATCCTATCGGTATGCCCACGGGCAAACCGACCCAACCCAGCAACGCAGGAGGTTGTAGATCGCTTACGGGATCTGACACGTTGGACAGTAATACGTTGCTCGACCTTGGAGGACCGTGCGCTCGATCGGCGTCCGGCAGCGCTTGCACGGCTGTCCCGCGCGATCGTAGACCCACAGATACTCTGCATTTTCGCCGGCCTTGCCGTCCGCGGCGACAAAGTCGCTGAACGTCGTGCCGCCGTTGGTGAGCGCCCGCTCGAGCACCTCGCGGATCGCGCCGGCCAGCCGCCGGGCCGCCGGGGCCGTGAGCGTGTGGGTCCGCGTCGTCGGCAAGAGCTTCGCGCGCCACAACGCCTCCGAGGCATAGATGTTCCCGACCCCGGCGATCACGCTCTGATCGAGCACGAACGCCTTGAGCGTCGTCCGCTTGTCCCGGGCCGCCGCGAGCACCGCCGCCCCGTCGAGCGCCTCGTCGAGCGCGTCGGGCCCCAGCACCGCCAGCGCCGGGTGCGCGCGCTCCTTGCCGTGCGCGACGACGTCGACCTGGCCGAACCGGCGCGCATCGACGAACCGCAGCTCGCCCCGGTCGAGCCCGAGCACGACATGGGTGTGCGGCGCGCGCGGGTCCGCCGCACCGTGGATCCGCAGCCGGCCGGTCATCCCGAGGTGGACGAGGATCGACGCGGCGTGGTCGGTATCGAGCAAGAGGTACTTGCCGTGGCGCCGGACCGTGGTGATCCGCGCGCCGACGAGCTTCTGCAGCTTCGCCCGCGGCGGCCTCCTCGCCATGTGCAGCCCCATCCCGCTGGTCCAGACGGACGCGATCCGGCCGCCGACGGCGGGCGCCAGCGTCCTTCGAACGGTCTCGACTTCCGGGAGCTCTGGCATGCGGGAAACCTCGACGGCTACGCCGTCCGATCCTTACCATCGGGGCGCGCCGCGTGCGCGGGCAACGCCGCCGCGAGCCGGCCGAACTCGGCGATGTCGAGCGTCTCGCCGCGCCGCGTGCCATCGATCCCGGTCGCGCCGAGCGCGGCATCGACGGCAGCTTCCTCGAACACGGCGCGCAGCGCGTTGCGCAAGGTCTTGCGGCGCTGGCCGAACGCGGCGTGGACGACGTGCGAGTAATGCTGCTCGTCCGCGATCGGCACCCGCGGCGCCGCTCCCGGGAGCGGCACGAGCTTTATCACTGTCGAGTCCACCTTCGGCGGCGGCACGAACGACCCCGCCGAGACCTTGGCGATCGCCTTGACGTCGGCATAGGTGCGGATCATGACACCGAGCGCGCCGTACGCCTTGCCGCCCGGCGGCGCGACGATCCGATCGGCCATCTCCTTCTGGATCATCACGACCGCGCAGCGCACCACCGCGCGCGCCTCGATCACGCGGAACAGCAGCGGCGCCGCGATGTGATACGGCAGGTTGCCGCACACGGTGATCACGTCGCCGCGCCACCGGGCCGCCATCCGCAGATCGTAGCGCAGCGCATCGCTCGGCTCGATCTCGACGTTGTCGACCCCGGCGAGCTCGGCGCGCAGGACGGTGATCATGTCCGGATCGCGCTCCAGGGCGATGATCTTGCCCTCGGGCACCCGCTCGGCGAGCCGCGCCGTCAAGGTCCCGAGCCCCGCGCCGATCTCGACGATCCAGTCGTCGTCGGCGCTGACCGTCGCGTCGACGATCGCGCGGAACGCCCGATCCGAGATCAGGAAGTTCTGCCCGAGCCCCTTCTTGGCGGCGAGCTGGTAGCGGCCGAGCAGCACCCGCGCGTCGGGGAACGGATCTTCGCGCAGCGAGCGCCCGCCGTTGCCGTTGCCGTTGTCGCCCGCGCCGCCGGTCACGCCCGCCTCGGCAACGGCGCGCTCGGCACCGCGTCGAGCGCGAGCCCGTCGCGATCCCCGCGCACCAGCCGGTGGTAGCCCGCGGCCGCGATCATCGCCGCGTTGTCGGTGCAGCGCGCCGGCGGCGGGACGTACACGGCGAAGTCGTCTTCGGCGCCCGCCGCGACCATCGCCGCGCGCAGCGCCGAGTTGGCCGCCACCCCGCCGCAGATCTGGACGTGACGCAGCCCCTCGCGCCGCGCCACCCGCCGGGTCTTGCGGACGAGCACCTCGACGATCGCCGCCTGGTAGCTCGCGCACAGGTCCGCGAGCGGCTGGCCGTCGGGCACCCCGTGCGCGCGCACGTGATGCAGGAGCGCCGTCTTGAGGCCGCTGAACGAGAAGTCGGCCCCATGCGCGCTCGCCGTCATCGACCGCGGGAACGCGATCGCCCGCGGATCACCGGCCGCAGCGAGGCGATCGATCACGACGCCGCCCGGGTACCCGAGGCCGAGCAGCTTGGCGCCCTTGTCGAACGCCTCGCCCGCCGCGTCGTCGCGCGTCGCGCCCAGCTCCACGACCTCGGCGTGGCCATCGACCCGGACGAGCGAGGTGTGCCCGCCCGAGACGATCAGGGCCAGGTGCGGCAGCGGCGGCGGGTCGGCCTCGAGGAAGACCGCCGACAGGTGGCCCTCGAGGTGATGGACGCCGACCAGCGGCTTGCCGGTCACCCACGCCATCGCCTTGGCGGTCTGCAGTCCGACGAGCAGCGCCCCGACGAGCCCCGGCGCGTTCGTCACCGCGATCCCGTCGACCGCGTCGAGCACGACCCCGGCGCGATCGAGCGCCGCCTGGACGACCGGCACGACGTTGCGGATGTGCGCCCGCGACGCCAGCTCCGGCACGACCCCGCCGTAGCGCGCATGCACCTCGTGCTGCGACGCCACCACGTCCGAGCGCACCACGCGGCCGTCCTCGACGATGGCCGCGGCCGTCTCGTCGCACGAGCTCTCGATGCCGAGCACCCGCATCACCGCGGCTCGTTCATCAGGCGCTGGATCTCTGCGGCCTTGGCGCCATTCGGCTCGAGGGCGAGGAACTTCGCGAACGCCTCGCGAGCTTCGTCGTGCCGGCCCGAGGCCCACAGGATCCGCCCGCGCATCTCCCACACCCCGCTGTAGTCCGGGGCGATCTGCGCCGCCGCGTCGACCGAGGCCAGCGCCTCGATGACGCGATCGAGCCGCTGCTGTGCCTGCGCGCGCAGGAGGTAGGTCCGGGCGGTCCGGCGCAGCTTGAGCGAGGCCTCCGCCAGCTCGAACGCCCGCTGGAAGTCACTCTCGTCGAGCGCGGCGTGTGCCTTGTCGAACAAGGCCTTCGCCTCGGCGATCTTGTCGACCTTGTCGCTGCCGCCGCGAGCGCCGGCGGGGTTGGCCGCGGATCCGCTGGATGGGGCCGACGACCCGGCATCACGCCCCGGCCCGGCGCTGTTCGCTTGCGTATCGGACCCGGCGCCCGCGCCGCTCTCGGCGCCCGTGCCGCTCTCGGCGCCCGCGCCCCTCTCGGCGCCCGCGCCGGCGGCCGGCGGGTTCGGCCGCGCGGCCTCGGAGCTCCCCGCCACATGGCCGGCTACCTCCGGCGGCGCAGGAGGTGCCGCATCCTGGACCGCGGCGGCGTGCGGCGCCGCGGGTGCCGGGGGTTCGTGGGACTCCGAGGGCGCACGCCGCGTCAGCCGCACCACCACCGCAGCCCCGGCGAGCGCCGCCACCAGCAGGATCAGGACGATCGCGCCGGGCCCTAGCCCCTTGCCGTCGGAAGACCGCACCAGGCGCATGAGCTGGCTCGAGCGACTCGGCGCGCGTACCCCGCTGCCGGCCCGTGGTACCCGCGAGGGCGGCGGTGGCTCCTCCGGCGACGCGGGCTCCTCCGGCGACGCGGGCTCCTCCGGCGACGCGGGCTCCTCCGGTGGCGCGGGCTCCTCCGGTGATTCGACCGGCGGCACCGCGAGGGGCTTGGGTGCCAGCACCGGCGGCGTGGGCGTCGGCGTCGGCGTCGGCGTCGGCGTCGGCGTGCGCAGCGACTCGGCGAGCTCGGGCGTCAGGGCCGGCAGTTCGCGGGTGGCCCGGCGAGGCAAGATCGTCACGAGCTCGCGCGCCGTCTCGCTGCGCAGCGAGCGATCCTGGCCGAGCGCCGCGACCTCCCCCGACGCCTCGGCGCGATCCCGGCCGAGCGAGCCGATCATCCGCAGCCCCGACTCCTCGCGATCCGGCGAGCCGAGCTTCAGCTCCGCTGCCGTCGCGGCGCCGGCCGGTCCGCGCGGCGCGGCTCCGGGTGGGGGCGTCTTCTCGGCCTCCGTCGCGGCGGCCAGCGCCGACACCACGCGGCCGCGATCGTCGGAGCCACGGCCCGGTGGCGTCACGGTCCGCGACACGCCGTTGCCGCCATGACCGTCGGCGGGCACGCGCGCCGGTGGGTCGCCCAGCTCGTCGAACAGCGACGGCTCGATCGCCTGCGCCGCGGCCACCGCCTCGTCGATCAGCCGCAGGCTCGACGGCCGGTAGCCGCCCATCAACGGCCCGACCTCGTCGAGGTTCGCCTCGCGATCCCCGAAGGCTTCGTCGCCCAGCGGCTCCGCCTCGCCCCTCGCCTCGTCGGCCGCGGCCTCGTCCGCCGCGGCATCATCGAGCGTCGCGCCGGGCGCCTCGTCGAACCCGTCCTCGGGCAGCGCCACCCGCGCCGACGGCGCGGAGCTCGAATCTGCCGCAAACTCCTCGAACGGCGTGGGCGTCTCGACCTCGACCAGGGGGATCGACTTGCCGGTATCGCGGCGCGGCGTCTTGCCGTGATCGAGATCGACCAGGAGCTCCTCGAAGTACAGCCGCGAGATCGCCTGCAGGCACTCGAGGTCGCCGACGTCGGACGCGTCGATCACCTCGAGCAGCGTACGCTTGCCATCGAACAACCGCAGGATCCGGTTGTTGTCGTCAGGCACATCGCCCAGCCGGGCGGACAGCTCGACGATGTCGACCTCGAAGCGATGCGCCAGCGGCGGGAGCTGCTCGAACAAGCGCGACCACTCGTCGAGCCGGCGCATGCCCTCCATCAGGAGCGCCTGCGAGCTCATCGTGATCACCTCGCGCCGCCGCACCGTGCGAAACGCGACCTCGAACTCCCCCTCGCCCCACGTCAGCAGCCGGTACACGGCGTCCTCGCCTTGCAGCGGTCCCGCCTCGGCGTCGATCACCCGGCCGTCGCGGAAGTAGATCGCCGCTTGCCGGCCGCGCTCGCCGACGAACTGGATCACGCCCGACTTGCGGCTGATCTCGATCGTCTGGATCACGTCGACCACGGGCATGTCCTGGACGCGGCCGGCGAACCGGGTGCGCACGTCGCGGCGCTCCTCGAACCGCGTACGCTGCTTCTTCTGCAGCAGGATGTTGATCCGGGTGACGATCTCCTTGATGTAGATCGGCTTGGTCAGGTAGTCGTCGACCCCGAGCTCGAGCCCCCGGATCTTGTTCTCGATCGCCGCCTCGGCCGTGAGGAAGATGAACGGGATCTCCGACCACTCGGACGTTGCGCGCACCCGGCGCCGCAGCTCGAAGCCGTCGCCCTCTGGAAACGTCGTCTCCGAGATGATGAGGTCGGGCGCGTGCAGCTCGAGCTTGTCGATCGCGTCCTGCACCGACAGCGCCGCGGTCACGATGAACCCGGCCTTGCGCAGTGACACTTCGAGCACCCGCAGGCTGCGAGCGTCTCCGTCAACCAAGAGCAGACTTTGCTTCGACACGAATACCGGGACTTCGGCGGGTCAAATCGTATCTAACTAACCAAACCGTCGCCAGGAGCGTAGCCTGGCCGCGATGACCGATCGGGCGATCGAGCGGCCGTATGGGCGTTCCCCCCACCCGCTCTCCCCTGCCACCATGGTACGCACGCGTCTCCCCCCGTTGGAGGCCGACACATGACCTCCGTGGCCGATATCCTCGAGGCCCTGGACCTCGCACCGGCCCTCGAGGAAAACATAAATTATTTCATGGACTTATTCCAGAAGTGGAACCGCCATATCAACCTGTCCGCCGCCCGCAGCGAGCACGAGCTGCGAAGCCACGTCATCGACAGCCTCCACGTGGTTCCACACCTGCGAGCCGAGGCCGCATCCGTGTCTCCGCCGCCGATGCGCGTCCTCGATGTCGGCGCCGGCGGCGGCCTCCCCGCGGTGCTCGTCGCGATCTGCGCGCCGGCGACCCACGTCACGGCGCTCGAGCCCGTGCACAAGAAGCATGCGTTCCTGCGAACCGCCGCGCGCGAGCTCGCGCTGGCGAACCTCGAGCCGCGCGCCGAGCGCGTCGAGCACCACCAGCCCCCGCATCCCTACGACGCCGCCCTGTCTCGCGCGACCTTCGACCTGCGCGAGTGGTTGCTGCTCGGCGAAAGCCTGGTTCGACCGGGCGGCCTGGTCCTCGGCTTCGAGGCCATCCCACGCGCCGATCTGCCACCCGACACCCAGCGCGACACATACCAGCTCGACGACAAGTCACGCGCGATCGTCACCCACCGGCGCCCCGCGTGACCGCGCACATAGGAAATACGTCAATGGCGATGCCTGCGACAACAACCGCACAATGCCGCGCCCTGGCGGTTGAACAAAGCAGCATCGAGCCTGTGGAACGCTGCGACAGCGTCAGGCCTGCGGCAGTTACCGCGACAGGTCGCAGCCCGTGAAAGTGAACGTAACTACCTAGAAGGCCTTGGCAAAATCTGGTCCGCCTCTTGTACAGAGGGCCACCAAGATGAGTCACCTCACGAATATCGAAAATCGCCAACGGACCACACGCATCCGGGATGCCATCTTTGCGTTCGTGGCGCTCGGCGCCATCATTTCGGTCACGGCGATCTCGACGGTCGCGCACACTGCTTCGACTCACCAAGCCGCTCCGGCCCATGTAGTGTTCCGATAGTATTTGATAAATCGGCGGATCTGGCGAGTTCGTCACCCAGCATGAGATCTCCCCAGGGTGTCTGCAAAGCTGTGCAGCGCGCGGAACAACTCGACGAGCGCCCCGCCGGTATGGTGCGCATTGAGCCCGCTTGGGTTAGGCAGGAGCCAGACTCGCGTCGAGCCGATCACCTGATCTTGGAGGCCGCAGGCCGCGTTCGGGGCCGCGAATGCAATGTGGTAGGCACCGAGGCCGACGACCGCAAGGATCTCTGGCCGCAGCCTTCTCACCTTGCGGCGCAGGAGCTTGGCCCCCTCGCGTAGCTCCTGCTTCGTGAGGAGGTCTGCCCGGGCTGTCGTTCGGCGGACGAGGTTGGTGATCCCGAACCCAAGGACCAGCAGCTCCGCCTGTTCTACCGGCTGCAACAGCCGCGGTGTGAACCCCGCCGCGTGCAGCGTAGGCCAGAACCGGTTACCGGGACCCGCGAAGTGATGGCCAGTCGCCGCGGTGTAGCGCCCTGGGTTGATGCCGCAAAACAAGATCCGGAGCCCCGGGGCGACCACGTCGCGAATCTCCCGGCCCTCGGCGTCCTCGAGCTGCTGTCTACTGAGCCGTCTCACCGGAACATCATCGTCATCGACGCGGCCTGGAGTCGCTCGCGTCCTCCACTCTGCTACCAAAATCCCATCCACGAGCCCAGCGTGGCCGTTCTTCCGAACGGATCCCATCCGCAGGTCCTAGCGCGGCCCCTCGAGCATCCATGCCGATCCCATCTGCGGTCCCAGCACGACCGGCTCGGCAGATCGCCCCGCGGTACCCAACCCGGCGTTCGCCGAGTCCCCGTGCGCTGTGCCAGGAAATCGCGTACACGCTGGCGATCGCCATCTGGGCCCGACGCCAGGACGAAACAGCGCAGGAGCCTGCGAAGGTTCACCTCCACGCGGGCGGGCCTCGATGCCCAAGGGCTATGAAAATAGACGTCGCGTTCTCCTCCCCGCGCGCAGGTCCTGGAGACCGCGGACACGCTTGCTTGCGCCGCGGGTCTGGGCTCGGCGCTCGTCCGTCGACGACCGAATTGCGACCCACGGTTGGTGCCATCTCCACGACCGGCCGGCGCTTGACTACCCGGCCGTGCAAGCTATCTCGCGCCGAACCCAGCCCGCGTCGCTACGCGGCGCGTTGGCGTCGAGTCGAGCGGAAGGACCCTTCACGGTGGACCCCGCGCCAGCCACATTTCGTTCACGGGTGGCCGGCTGCCAGCCGTGGCCTCTCGTCCTTCAATGCCGCATTGCTACTCACGAGTTTGCACCATCTCCAACGACCGCCCGACCCATGACTACCCGGCCGTGCAAGCTATCTCGCATCGTGACCGAGCCGCAT